>ERZ650304.184-NODE-184-length-39025-cov-7.569541_pt1 | contig 39025 bp, 55 predicted proteins | sample MGYA00376240_ERZ650304 | MGnify/ENA primary metagenome ERZ650304 (study PRJEB26733, sample SAMN07839271) | wastewater metagenome | biome: small river; feature: stream; material: water | place: USA: North Carolina | collected 2016-03-01 ... | reverse complement strand
TTGAGGAATCAATGAACGAACGATTTGTAGAACCATTTTGGGACGAAGCGTTATATATCAAACATGTAGAGTTAGTTACAGAGGATAGAAAAATGTTACTTGATGAACTTACACAGGGAATTGATAAATGGATTACTATCAATGAAGCAAGACAGAGAACAGGACTTGAACCGATTGGAGAAGCAGGTGATAAATTATTCCGTACTTTTGGAACTGTTGATGTAAATGATTTATCAATCAATGCTACTATAGAACCAGTACAGCAAAATGCTTTTAGAGGACGACCATATCTTTATAAGAAACTAAAACAAAAAGAGGAATTGGTAAATAAAATTGCTGATAGTATTTATAAAAAAATGTCAGGAATTGATTTATTTGCTGATGTGAATTTCAAAAAGCAATATATAAATCTTATTCACCAAGCGACTGATAGAAACATTAAAGAATTTGATGATGCTATGAGTGATTTCTTTACAGAGCAAGGTACTAGAGTTTTAAAGGCATTAAAGGATTTATCTGATGATGAAACTATTACCGCAGAAAAGATATTCTCTAAAAGTGCAGAGAAAAAGGAATCTAAAACACTAGCAATGAAAAAGTTTCCAAAGATGGCATTGAGAGCAGGAAATGCCGGACTTGTACCTGTAAAGATTTTTAAAACAAAATCAGATGATTTTGAAATTGATGAGGAAGTCATTAAATTACTTAATGAAAGGGCATTATTATTTGCTACCTCTATTACAGGAACTACTTTTGATAAGATTCATAACCTTGTTGTAACTGGATTAGAGGAGGGTGTTGGTAGAGATGTTACCGCAAGACGATTGCGTAAAATGTTTACTGATATGTCATCTGTTCGAGCGAGAACAATCGCACAAACAGAGGGAACTGTAGTATCTAACCTAGGATTAAAGGAATCATTCCGACAATCTGATGCTGTAGTTGGTGAAAAATGGCTATCTGCAGGTGATGATAAAGTACGAGATGAACATAGAGCCAATGAAGCACAAGGTGTATTACCAAAGGGGTCGAGTTGGAGTAGTGGTGAGAGTTATCCAGGGCAAGATTCAGTTGGATGTCGATGTACGTTGGCTCCCACAATAAAACTGTAATCAATTATTATCAATATCATTTGTATCATTCCTAAAAAAGTGATATAATCATAACTATGGAAAAACGATTTTTAAATTCATTAATGAAAGCGAACAGTATAGACGAAAAAAACTATACTATTGATTTCATTATGACTATAGAGGAAAAAGATAGGCATGGAGATATTGTTGATGTTGATTCTATCAAATTGACAAACTTCATGAATAACCCTGTGGTACTCCCAAGTCATGACCATTCTGCTATGGCAGTAGCGAAAGTTACTGAAACATGGGTAGAAATGATTGGCGGTAAAAAGGCTCTTATTGGTAAAGTAAAATTTGCTGTTGAGGAATATGAACTTGGAAAAACATACTGGAACCTATATAAAAATGGTTTTATGTCTGCTGTATCTATCGGATTTATACCAGAGAGGGGTGAAATGATGGAGGACGGATTCGTTCTATATGGCTCTGAAATCCTAGAACTATCATTCGTATCTATTCCTGCTAATCAGTTGGCACTAGCGAAAGCGAAAGGAATTGATGTTACTCCTATTACTTCATCTGCTTTCTATCTTAAAGAATTGCGAGAATTATTTATCGCTACTAAAGAATTAATTGGTGATGAAAAAGAAACAGTAGAAACAAAGGAACCAGAAGCAACAGAAACAGTTGTAACTGAACCAAATGATGAATCTACAACACAAGAATTACCTGATGAAGCCGAGTTAAAAGCAATTGAACAAAAGATTGCAAAGCAACGAGCATTAAAAATTCTTAATAAAGCGATTAGAGCATTGCGATAATTTATCTTTATGCTATACTGAATATGCCGAACATGTTGCCCGCGTGTTCGGACGCATATATTTGCATGAAAACCTCGAAAGGGGTTTTTATGTTGGCTTTTATTAAAAACTATTTGCACACTTTTTTATTTTGTGCTAACATTAAAGATAAGAGATAGGTAAATTCCCACTCCTGCAATGGACTATCCCAAAATTATAAATTAATTATCTAATAATTATGCTTAAATATAAATTGTTCGAGGGAAAAAAATACCTCGTAGATGCAAAAGGTGTATTTGCTAAAGATGAAGCAGGTGCTAAAATCGAAGCTGATGAAACAGCAACAGAATTTGTAGCAGAAACTGACCCTAAAGCAGATGCAAAGACAGAGGAATTAGAAGTAGAAAAAGCAAAAGCATATTTCAAAAATATTGCTCTTGAAGTTGCTAGTGAAACAGTAAAATCTATTAACCTCCCTGCTGAAATGGCAAAGGCTATGGGTGCTGAAATCGCTAAACTTACTACTAACAAATCAACAGTGGCTTCATTCTCTAAAGAAATCGGAGACACTTCAAAAGATTTGTCAGTTGATGAAGTTGTAAAAGGACTACAATCAACAAAAGGTGAAGTTGGAAAAAGTTTTGAATTCATGGCTAAAACTTTGTCTGAATTGTCATCTCTTACTGGTGAATTACCAGAAGAAGACCGTCAGGCAGGTGTTACAGGAATTGCAAAGCGTGACCCATTTATTCTTGACCTCGTACCATCAGAGACTACTACTTCAAAAACAGTTTCTTGGGTAGAAGTTGAAAATGAAACAGGTGCTCCTGCTACTACTGCTGAACTTGCGGCGTTCCCAAATAAAGACTACACATTCATCGTGATGACTGCTACTGTCTACAAAATTGGTGTAACTTCAAAGGCTTCAAATGAAGTATTAGAGGACTTGCCACAGTTGGTATCATTCGTGAAAAACGAACTTGCTACTGATTTGCAATTAAAGATTGATGAAAAGTTGATGTCAGGAACTGGTGTAAACGACCTTACAGGTATTCTTACAGTTGCTCCTACATTTACGGGTGGTGCTTTGGCAGGTACAGTTGCTACTCCTAACATTTTCGATGTTATCCGAGCAGGTATCGCTGAAATCCGAGTAGCAGGTAAAGGTAAATTCCGAGCAAATGCAGTTCTTATGAACCCAGCAGATGTTGCAGGAATGGACTTGGCAAAAGGAACTGATGGACACTATATTCTACCTCCATTCACTTCAAGTGAAAACATGGTAATTAAAGGTGTTCGTGTTATTGAAAACGATGGTGTTACAGCAGGTGACTTCGTAATTGGAGACTTTGCTAAATTCCATGTTCCAGTACGCCGAGGTATCTCACTTCAAGTTGCTACTGAAAACGTAGATGACTTTGAAAAAGATATGATTACTATGCGTTTGTCTGCTCGTATGGCTTCATACATTAAAGCAAACGAAAATGGTGCATTCTTGCAAGGTGATTTTGCTACTGCTATTACAGCATTGGAAGTATAACCATATTAAACTACCCACTAGGGTGGTTTTTTATTTAACATTTTTTTTATTATGTGCTATCATAAGAGTATATGCAAAACATACCCTATGAAAAATTTGGATTGCGAAATATTACTAGCGGATTTCACCTTACTAGCACAAAAACTATTGATTTAGATGGTTATAATTTCTCATTTAATGGGAAACCTGCTTATATTTATATACAAACAGAAAATGGATTTGCCATTACTAATCCGTTTACTATTACGGTAACTGGAAAAAATATTCTAGGTAATATTATTTCTGTTGTAATAAATGTGCCAGCAGGTGGATTTGTTGATAGTGATTACTTCGGAACTGATGGATTTTCTACTATCAATACCATTGAATTAGACCCTAATGGAAACCCTGATGTAGAAATTGGTCAAATTGCTATGGTTTTTGACATGTCACAAGTAGCTACTGTTGGAGAAGTCACAAAATCAACCTCTAATCCTAGTTATTCACAAAATTTTAACGGAGAATTTACTCACGTTATTAACCTAGATTGTACAGAAAATTCTCCTGAAAATGATGACCCAAATGTTTACTTACGAGGGTATGCAGATGCCGATACTACTCTGACAATTCAGGGAGAGGATATAGATACAGCACCTATTTCCGAGGTTATTAACCTACCTGCAGGATTAGAATTGCGTAAAAAACTCTCTAATGCTTTTTCAAAAGTAATCTCTATAGAGGGTACTGGTGTTGATATAGAGGTTCCTGCACTATCTACTATTAATTTTTCAGGAACAGGTAATCAAGATTTATCTGCTAGTAAAAATAGTAATAGTATCGCACTAGGTGACTACTCTGTTGAGATTCTACATAAAGATTGTACAGTTTATGCCCTAAATAGTTATAGTACAATACCATATAATGTAGGTGATTCTGTTTTTGGTGCTACTTCTGGTGAAACTGGTATTGTTCGATACTTTTCAAATGGTAATTATATTGCTATTGAAAAAACAAGTGCAGGTGATTTTACAAATATGGAGGAAATAATAGCAACACCTGACTTGGGTGCTACTACAGAGGTTATTGTTACAGGTCAATTAACAGATATTTTTGAACTTACTACTCCAAATACTTCACAAATAGGTATGTGTCGTGATGATATGTTACTTGATGACTGTTATATGATATTTAGTTCACAAACAGGTCATGAGGTAGGGGATTTATTTGAATTTTCAGTAGCATTAACTACTCTAAATATGTCTGCAGGTCATGGTCAATATACTTTAGAAAAGATTTCAAATAAAATTCAAGGGATGTTAAATTATAAGATAAATATTATTGACTTCGCACTATCAAAATCAACAGAAGCATTAGGAGATAATATAGATTGTGGTGCTATATACCCTACATTACTATCTGCTACTACTTTTGGTTCATTTAAACAGAATCCATATCAATTTAATTGGGTTATAGAAACAGGAGAGCGTGAAAATCCTATTGATTTTAATGTATACTCTGCTGATACTACTACAAATTCACAGAGTAATGTATCATATCAAACTATTGGTATAGATGATTTCTTTATAGATTACTCCGCACCAGAACGGGTAAACCTTATTAATATCAATTTAAGTGAAAATGCTAATGAATATCAAGGTTATGCTAATATTAATATTTCAGAATTCACAGAGGATTATGTTTCACCATATCCATTAGTAATTGTAGATAATGAATTGCAAAGATTCGCACTTGTATTAGATAAATCAGGTGATGAATATTCTGCTATAGGTTGGTTTTCACCACAAGAGGGTGGTATCAGACAATATTTAAAGATTCCTCTTGATGCACCAGGTGCAAATGTGACTATGTCGAAATCTTTTATTAATAATTCTCCAAGGTTCTCATTAGAGACTTTCAACTAATATGTTTAATTATATTGCAGGATTCGATATATCAGTACCAGTATCAACCTACTCACCTTTTACTGCCCGTAAGATTGTAACACGCCTATCAAATATGGTAGGAATAGAGCAACCTTTTAATATCACGATTAATTATCGAGACCAATTAACAAACGACCCTTTTTCAGAAACTTATACAGTAGACCAATTTCCTTATTCTGTTGCTTTTACAACAAATCATAGTGGAAATATTATTTTAGATAGTATTGAATCAGATTATACTGGTTCTGGTACATGTGACGCCTATTTATACGAGTATGAATATGTTGGTAGCGAGGATAGTGTATACTATCAAGTAAAATCAACTATTTATGTTGATAGTGATTCTTCAAATAGTCCGTATTACATGCCTTATAATAAAAATACTTCATATCAAGTATTAGTACATTACTATTCAGGTAATATGGGAGATGAAATTCGAGTTACAGTGGAGGGTATTAAAATTTCAGGAGAAAGAATTACTGAAATTTGTTATTTGAGAGATACAGATGATTATATTCGATTGAGTGAGGAATTCTTTGTTATTACAAATATTAGTACACAGAAATTATCGGGTTCATCTACTGGTGGGGCATTACAAATTCGCACAGCAGAAAATATAGATAATGGTTCGGTTATTATGATGGGTAGTCCATCAATTAGCAGTAATGTAGGAGTACCAATTAACACTGGATATGTTCTCTCAAAGCCTGCTTCACAGGTAATCTTTGTTGGATTAGATGGTAATGATAATACGGTGAATGAAACAATTACTTTTACAGGTACTTATAACAATGGAAATAATAGTACGACTGATAATATTACTATATTACCAGCTTCACAAAATTCACAAATTCAACTATTATTAACACCTGATATTGAATTCCTAGACCATTTTCAAATGAATAGTTATTCAGGAAGTACTGGGAACTTTCAATGGGGAATCATTGATATGCCAACAGTTCCAGTTACAAATAACCCTCCTTATGTTTATGCAGGTATTTTAAATCAAAACCTACAAGTAGGAACAGGTAATTCTATTAATATTGAACAATCTGGTAATAAAGCATTTAAAGACCCTGATGGTGATTCTCTTACTTACACAGTACAAAGCGAAAATAATCATGGTGATACTTCATTTATAAGTGTCGGGGGGCATTATATAAATATCACTCCTACAAATGCACAAGAGGGAATGACTTATAATTTCACCATTCGTGCTACAGATAGTGGTGGATTGTATGCTGAAACAAGTTTTAATGTGGAAGTTTCAGGAGGTTCACAGCCAGAAGTTGATAGATTTATTGGGAATATTCAAACAGGAATGGCCGCATTTATTGTTAGTGAAACACCTACACATTATAAAGCAGTTGGTTGGTTTGATTTATCTACACTATCATTGCAAACTATAATTGAGCCTACTATTGAATTAACTGGTGTAAATGTTATTATGTCAAAAGATTATATACAAAATAATTCAGATAGATTTGTTGTGCAGGAATTAAATTAGTGTATAATAGTCTTATTAATAATCTTAATCTAATATAATATATGGATAAACTAAAAAAGGGTGATTTAATTACAAATAGTTCTGGTTCATTTGCAAAAGTCCTACGGGTTGGTGTAACTGTATTAGCAACAAAATGGTATGAATCACCAAAAGATGCTATGGGTTCTACTGATGGTTCTGTTTGTTTTAATGATAGAGCATTTAAAGTTCTAGGAATTCGAGCAATCAGTAAAAAAGGTGGTGATACTGTAACTGCAGAAGTAAAATCAGATAAGCAAGACAAATCAGGTAATGCAGGTAAAGTGGAAAAAGTAGAAAAAGTAGAAATAAAAGAAATTGATTTAGATAAATTAGATACTGTAGAACATATTGTCACAGAACAAGACCTTGAACTTAATCCTGATTGGGCAGAAAATGGAGTGGAGGTTGGTGATTCACTTTTCTATAAAGAAAACCCTACTGATGATGATATTGCAGAAGCAATCGAAGCATTGAAAAAAGAAAAAGCACTGTAATAGTGTTTTTTTTTATTTGTGCTATAATCAGTGTATATGTATACAACAGCAACAAAAGTAAATGCTCTCGTTACCACCACATTACCTGTAGATGATTATATTGAGGAAGTATCCCGTTTTATTGATAATGAAATAGGATATAAACTTGGGTTTATATTCGGTTCTGCTACCAAAGATTTATATTTTGATGGTTCTGGTACTAATGATACTTTTTTGGGATTATCTATTCTAAAAGACCATGGAGATATTGAAATGGACGGAATTATTATCGAGCCTGTAGAATATCCGCTTAATGAGGAATATACAAACTGGTTGAAATATAAATTTACAGGTGGAAATGGGAATCTTAAAATTAATGATGCTAAAGTAGGTAGATATGTAATTGATTGGGCTACTCCTGCAAATCACACATTACCTGCAGATATTACACGAGCATGTACGGCATTAGTCGTTTCACTTATTAAAAAAGATGAAGCGAAAAAGCAAAACTCTGGTATTGTAGCATCAGAAACAATCGGTTCATACGCTATTTCATTTGATACTACTGATAAACCAGAATCAAGTATCATGCAAGCATTAAATATTATTAATAATTATAAAGCGATTAATATCGCATAACTCTATGTCACTTTTTGAAAAATTACTTAAAACAGAATTGCCTAAATCAGAGATAAAAAAGACAAAAGGTTTTTCTAGTGAACACCCATTAATCCAAGAAGCTAGAATTCTAGTGGATAATGTAAAAAATGTTTTAATTAAAAATAAAATTAAAGAAAATACCAAAGAGGTATATGATAAAAAAGAGGAAATTACAGAATCTAAAAAGAATTCTGAAAAGTCTACAAAAAAGCCTGTAAAAGCAGTTGTAAATACAAAGTCAGGTAAAATCATCTAATAAAGGTAAAAAGACCCTAAAAAGGGCAAAATAATGCCAAATACGGCATATTAAATGCTATGTTCACTTCACTATTAAACAAAACAGCAAATGTATCACGAAAAACATTCATTCAAGGTCAATCTGGTGATGTTTCTGAAACATGGGCAACAGCAGGTACTTACCCTACTAGATATGCTAAAAGTACCAATCCTAGGGTTACAGATGGGCAATATAAGACCACTGTTGATGAATTTCTATTCTTTTTTGAAACTGGCACAGATATTGTTTTGGAGGATAATATAGAGGTCGATGGAAAAACATTTATTGTAAAAGGAATTTATACTTTTGATGATGGAGATGATGCCCATCACATGGAAGTAATAGCAAATATCGTAACAAATTCTTAATATGTCAATTTCATTATCGCTAAACGGGAAAAGATTTTCTGAAAAGGTATCAGGCGTGCTAAATAGTGCTATTGAAAAAGTATTATTTAACACACAGGATAAAATTGTTTCAGGATTTACAAAATTTCCAAAACCTCCAATCAAGTCAGGTCAGTTACGCCAATCAATAAATACTAAAATGACAGGTAATGCACAAGGTAGAGTATCCGCACAAAAAGGATATGCACAATTTGTCGAATACGGAACTTATAAAATGGAACCAAGACCATTTATGCGAAATGGAGTAGCAGATGCGGAAAAAGAAAATGTTGAAATTTTAACAGATGCTCTAAATTCTATTGATGTATGACTTCAAAATATATTTTCGATACAATAAAACAATATCTGCCTGAATTAACAAGTGGTGCTACTACTTATATTTTCCCGCAGACATTACCCGAGGGATTAAAACCTCCAAAGTTTATCACATATACCTTGTTACGCTCCCCACAGACATTCGGATTATCATCACAGACATATCAAATCAGTATATTTGCAAAAACATATTCTGATATTGAAACTTTATCGTTAAAGGTACAAGGATTATTTGCACATAAAGTATTCTCAACAGCTGGCGACCCTATTGCTACCAATTCTGGTCAAATAGTAGAGTTACCTTTTGATAGAGAAAGCGGATATTTTATGAGAGCGGTCGATATTACTATTAACACTAAAAAACAAATAGAAAATTATTTGCAGTAGCATGCAAATAGTGCTATAATTATTATATGACGAAATCCCGCAAGAGAGCGTCTAAAATAGAAAAGGAAACTATTAAAAATTCCTTACAGGTTCAAGTGGTTAGTGGTACTTATTTAAATGGTACTTATTATCCAGTAGGTTCTGTGGTTGAAGTCTCACAAGAGATGTACAACCGAATTATTAGTGAGGGTGACACGCAAGTGAAACCTATTTAATCAAATTTTATTATATGGCACAAACAACCATTCAAAAAAATAAAGCAATCCGAGCAGGTTCAGTGAAAGTAGAACTTGGTACTTCTCTTGGTTCTCTTGTGGACATCGGAGCATTGCGTGATATTGGAGGATTAGAGGGTACTGGTTCAGTTACCGAATTACTTTTTGATAATGTTGCGAAAATTCAAAAGTATAAAGATGGAAACCGAGCGAAACTCGTTGGAAAACTTTGTGAAATTAACTTTTCAAACATTGAATTGATGAACGGAGGTCAAGTAGTTACCACTCTTGTTGCAGGTACTCCTGTAACTGGTAATGTTCAAGTAATTGCTTCTGGTGATTTTGCAATTAATACTCCCTATGAATTAGAGGGTCAAAACGCTTCTGGTGCTGTTCCTACAATTAACTCTGTTACTGGTTCTGTTGATGGTGCTATGGTACTTGGAACAGATTATAACATGGTGAAAATGGCAAACGGAAACTGGGCTATAGTACCTCTAACTGGTGTTACACTTGCTCAAACTATTTCTGTTGATTCTGATTTTACTCCATCTGCTTCAAAAGTTACTACTTTTAATGCTACTGGAATCAAATCAGGTGTTTACATGCGAATTACTAATACAAATGAGGACGGAAACACTTTGGTTGCTACTCTTAAAGGTGTAGTAAACATTGCTCCATTCTCAATTGACTTCGCAGGTGATAACGAGGATAACGTAGCAGAAATGCCTATCGAATTGGAGGGTGAAATCATCTCTATTGTCGATTCACAGCAAACTGTTTAATAAAACATTATATGTCACACTTAAACTTACACGAAAGTAAAGGGTGGCACACTGTTGAAATCAAAGAGGGCAATGGGGTGGTTAAAGAATTTAAAATACCTATTGAACTCACCGTAGCAGAGACAGAGGAAATGCTTGCTATGTATGATGAAATAGACGCACTACAAGATGAGCAGATTCGTGATGACGGGTCTGCTCAATTGCGTTTATTTTGGGATAAGATGTTTGCAATGGTACTGATATTATTTAAAGTATATCAACCTGATATAACAGAATTATACCTCCGTCAAAACTTGACTTCAAACGATGTGATTGCTCTTACTGGATTCTTTTCAAGTAATCGCTACTTGAAAACAAAAGCAGAAAATGAAGCGGGAAAAGTGAAAGCGGATTAAAGGACTTACGCCGTACAATACTATTTTGTATCAAGTATGGGTTATCTCTTACTGAAATTCGCTCCATGTATATTCATGATTTTATCGCCTACTACTATGAGATAGTTTTCTTACTAGAACAAAGCAAGGAAATGCAAGAGGGTAGTTATGATAAAGTCAGAGGTGTCGATAATTCCGCAAATAAACTTATGAATTTCTTTAGTCAATTCAAAAAATAGTATGGATAAAACAGTCGGACAACTTATTTATGAAATCACTGCGAAAATCGCTGGTGGTTTTAATGTTACAATGCAAAAAGCTGAAAAAGATTTTGATAATCTTACCAACTCCGCAAATAAAACAGAAACAGCATTTGATGAGATAAAAAGAAAATCTATTGAACTTACAAATCAATTTAGAAGTGGTGCTATAGGATTTGCAGAGTATAAAAAAGGTCTTGATTCACTTTCAAAAGAACAAGAAATTGTTACACAATTTGGTAATCTATCAAAAGCACAACAAAGTCTTGTGAAAGATTTTCAAAATGGAAAAATATCACTAGAGGATTTTAATAAACAAATGAAAAATGGTACCGAAGCAAGTGGATTATTCGGTAAAGGGTTGAGTTATTTAAAAATAGGATTAGCAGGGTTAGCATTAGCAGGTCTTAATTTTGTAAAAAACTTTTTATCTGGTTCTATAAAACAAGCAAGTGATTTAAATGAATCAATGTCAAAGACTGCTGTTATATTCGGTAGTGCCTCAAAAGCAATATTTGAATTTGCTGATACTACTGCGAACTCGTTGGGTATTTCCAGAAAAGAAGCATTAGACGCTTCAAGTGACTTCGCTATTTTTGGAAAGTCTGCAGGTTTATCAGGTGATGACCTATCTGACTTCTCAAAAAAACTTGTTACATTATCTGCAGACCTTGCTTCATTTTTTAATACAGACCCAAAACAGGCTGCGACAGCAATCGGTGCTGCATTGCGTGGAGAATCCGAACCAATTAGAAAATATGGTGTATTACTTAATGATGTAACTATAAAAGCAGAAGCGATGAGACTTGGTCTTGGTAATGTTGGTGCAACACTTACTGCAAATCAAAGAACTCTTGCTGTTACTTCCCTTTTATTCAAACAAACTTCAGATGCGCAAGGTGATTTCGCTAGAACTTCTGATGGTTTAGCAAACCAACAAAGAATTTTACAGGCAAATTTTCAAAATTTACAAGGTACTATTGGTGGTTCATTTACACAGGCGATGAGATTGGTACAATCAGAACTTGGTAAATTATTGGGTTCTCTAACTGGTTCACCAGAACAATTTAACAATTTTGCAAAGGGTGTATATCAAACAACAGCAGGTATTATTGCTTTTGTAAAAATAATAGGAGGTATGCTTATAGCATTAGCAAAAACAGGTCAAATTGTTTTTGACACTGCTAGTATTATAGGTGGATATTTTGTAGATAGAATTAAAGGCGCAGTAAAAGGTGCGTTGGTTTTCAAAGATGCAATGCTTGCTATTAAAGACGGTAATTTCAAAGAGGGATTTAGTGGTATTAAAGATGCCTTAAAAGAGATTGGAAGTGCTAATGGTATGGAGGAAACAAAAAAACGTATACAGGCTACAAAAGAAGCAGTTGTATCATTTAGCGAAGCAATGGAAAAAAACAACAAATCTGTAGCAGAGTCTATTGAAATAGCGGCGACAGGTAAAGGATTTGAACCTATTACACAAAAGCAATATAATGATTTAACAAAAGGTACTACTGCTGTAGAGGAATTAGGAACTTCAACCTCTGGGACAGCACAGAAAACAGATGAATTAAAAAAGCAATTACAAGGAATTGCAGAGGAAGCAATAAAAGCAGGTGACGCTCTTGAAAAAGGACTTGGTGAAAGTTACAAAAAATATGGAGAGAATATTGCTAGTTCAATTAAAGAAACACAGAATAAACTTGCGGGAATAATTGTAGACGCGGAAAAGAAAAAAGCTGACTTGCAAGCAGAAATTGCAAAAGGTGGTGATACTACAGCTCAACAAGCGGAACTGGAACAGGTGCAGAAAATTCTTGACGCTCGTGTAGGATATGAACAACGTGCACAGGAACAAATTGCTGAAATTAAAAAGAAATTTGCTGACGCGGGACTTGACCCGAACGCATTAGGATTAGATAAGCAACTTGCGGGGCAGAAAACTTTGGAGGAACAAATAGCAGAACAGAAAAGATTGGCAAGCCTTGATGAATTCACACGATTCGAGGAGGAGAACAAAGCGAAACTATTATTACTTGCAGAACAAGCGATTCAAGAATTACTTATCCAAAAGAATAAAATTGATACTCAAAAGAAATACGAGCAGGAACTTACAGATTTTGTACTCTCTAAAAACAAATTAAAAGCAGATTCTGTTACTCAATTTGCAAATGAAGCAATTACAAAATATGGAGAAATGGCAAATGCTCTTAAAAACGTATTGTCTCTTGAAAATCAAATTAAATCAGGAAAAGGTGGTAGTGGATTACCACAATTCCATGATGGTGGATATGTTGGTTCGCAAGGTGGACAGGTGCATGCGGGTGAATTCGTTATTCCTGCGAACTTGGTGAACTCTATGCCTAGTTTAATTTCACAATTAGATGGATTACGTAATGGAGGTCAGACAAACAATATTAGTATTACAGCAGGTGGTAATACTTCGGCAGACTTTTCAAGTGTTGCAGAGGAATTAGCATGGCGGTTACGCAGATTATAAAAAGGGCTTATGCCTTTTTTATTTGTATCTATATAGATTTTCTGATATACTGGCACTATGACTGGATATGATTTTAAATTTACAAACAAATCAGGCGATTTCATTATTATCAATGAGGGTTCGCAAGCAGGCTCACATGTAGACCCATATAATGTTTATGCTTTACAAAAATATCCTACCTTTACAAAATCGTTTAAAAATAACGAGATTGCAAGACAAGGACAAGTCGGAGTATGGGATTTTTATTCATACTATGGGCGATTGTCTATAGTATTTTCTGGTATTATTGTCGCAGAAACAAATCAGAAACTAGAACAAATGAAAGCGAAAATGAGTAGAATATTTGCATTGCCAATGCAACCTACAGAGACAAATGATGGTTATGTAAAAATAGAGTGGACTGATGAGGACGGAAATAGCAAATTTGTTGAAGCAAAACTTACACAGGATATTGCTTTTGATAGAGGACTTGCCGACCATTCCACAATGTCATTCCTCTTGAATCTTAAAACAAAAACACCTTATATTTATTCTGGCGGAATTGGCGGAGACTACCTACTAGAAAGCGGTATACGAGGTTATAAATCAAGTGGTGGTATATTCCTACCTACATTATTGCCTATTTCTTGGGCAGGTGACTGGCAGAATTTACTAACGATTGATAATTCTGGTTCGACTACTGATTCACAAACCAAAATAAAAATCTTTGGTGAAGCACAACAGCAAATAAATAATCCTAGAATTACAAACCTTACGACTGGAACATTCATGCAAGTAAATATTACTCTTGCAGATGAAACAGATTGGATTGAATTAGACGCCTACAACGGGACAATTAAAAATAAAAATGGCGATGATATTTCAGGATTACTTGAAACAGGTAGCATGTTCATTACATTAATCGTTGGTATAAATGAATTAATCTATACCTCTAACGAAAATCCATATAGTTCATTGCTTATGCCTACCGCGGTATATGAAGTGAGGTATCTAAACGCTTATGACTATTAAAATTTACGACCACAATGGAATAGGATTGACTTCATTATTCAGTATAGACTTTGAAAATCTTTCATATAATAAAGTTTTAATGGGTATTGGCTCTATGGAATTTACTGTCAGGGTTGATAGCGATAAAATAACAAAAGAAAGTATCCAAGTATACAACCGAGTAAAATTAGAGGAAAATGGCAAGATTGTTTTTTCAGGATATATCGCAGAATCAAATATTAATCTTGAAACAATTACCATTCGATGTTTCGGATTGGTAGGACTGCTTAAAGTACGGGTTACTCCATTTAATTATTCATTATCTGACGATGTAAATACTGTAGTCAGTTCCCTTATTTCAAATGCAAATGAAAATGAATCAACAGGGATTATCGCAGGAGATATGGCAGGTGTTGGAAATGTATCACGAGCATATAATGGCGATACAATTTATGACGCCATAGATGACGCCATTACAGGGACGGCAAACCAATGGAAATTCAATCATGAAACAGGGCAGATAGATATAAAACCATTAATTGGGCAGAATTTATCAAGTGAAATTATCTTGCAATATGATACAAGGATTATCGCACTTGCAAACCTATCATCATTTTCTGTAATTGATAAAGGTGACGCAGTTACTACTGTTTCGGTAGGGAGAGTAAATGCTTCAACTGATAATATTTCTGATACCGCTCTTATAGATAAATATGGGCGTGTAGAGAAAAATACAGCATATCGTACTATCTCAAATACAGACCTTGCTACCCAATTAACCTCTGAATTATCAGAGAGTGAGTATTCTCCTGAACTTACTTTATTGCCAATTATACCTGATACATTCGATGTAGGTGACATTTTGGGAGTAAAGTTGTATAATAAGATTATTGATATTAATACTGCTTATCAGGTTTTGGAAAAAGAGGTCGTATATCAAGGTGAGCAAAAAATTATTAAAATTAAAGTAAACAAGAAACAAACGGATATTTTGGATATTATAAAAAATCATTCAAAAGAAATCCGCAATCTTTCTAACCACTTATAATATGAAAACTACATTCATAAATTCATCTGTTGCAGAATATACCGATTCAGAATTTTCATGGCTCCAATCTGATGTCATGGAAACTGGTTATTTTGCATTACAGGACGGGTCTAAAACATTCCAGGTAGTCCAGCGCGCTGTACCGTCACTTGGAATTGATATAACTGCTGGTAAAATTCTTTTACCATACGCAAAAGCAGGTATTTCTTGGAAACTTATTGTTGAAAGTAATGCCGTACAATCTTTTTCTATAACACCAAATAGCTCTGGTGCAAACCGAGTAGATGCGGTTATTGTAAAACTTAATATTACTAACGAGCCTGATGTTCTTAAAACAAACATTGCTTCTGTACAGGTAATTCAAGGAACTGGTACTTCACCACTTACTGACTTGGCTATTCAAACAGCTATTGGTGCAGGGTTCGTGTTTACACGCCTTGCAAATATATCTGTTTCGAGTAGTGCTACTACGATTCTTGATGCGAGTATTACAAACCTCCTACCAAAGGTAAAAATTTCAAAGGCGGTAAACATTGATGCTAACTCTATCGTTTCTGAATCTGCTAACACTACTGCGAACAATGTTGTAGCAAACGCTGGTTCTGCTATTCCAGCATTTTCACCTGTATCACTTATACGTTACTCTAAATACACTACTAATAATTCTGTCAATTATTTTGAATTAGGTGCTACTATAACTGGTGCATACCCGTCTGATAAAATGAACAGTCGTGCTGGTGTATATACGTTGCGTGGGCGTGATTATCTTTTCGGACTTGAATCAAATAAACTTTTTTATGTTTCAAAAGTCGCTGGTTCTGCTGGTGCTTGGGGCGCAAAAGTTCTAACTGGAATTTCAGTATTCGGAAATAAAAACTCTAACTTCACTATTGGCTGTGATGAATCACGAAACGTGTTTCATGTTTGTTACAACAAAAACGCAGGTTTGAGTGACGGTAAACTTTACTACCGCATGCTTACTGTTCCTGTTTCTGGTGTTATTACGGTTGGTGCTGAAGTTGTTGCATGGGCTGATGTTACTTGGAAATATTCTGATTCTGGCTATGCACATTTGGATTCTGAATATGTTGCTGGCGCTTATTATGTTGTATTTAAAAACGACAATGGCACCAGTTACAAACCTACGATGATTGCCAACACTGCATTTAATGGTACTTGGGTTACAAAGGCAGGTTTTCCTACTGACGTTGATTCATCTTTTGCTCAATCATTCCATGGACGAGGTTGTGCGCTTGCATGTACTGGTAAAAATAAACTATCTGTAATCTGGTACAACCGAACTGCTGTAACTGGTGCATTCCCATCTTATGTTGCAGGTAACTGTGGTTATAAGGAATTTAACACACTTACAAACTCTTGGAGTGCTAAAGATACCATTGGTCTAGGATTTGTTGATATTGGTTCAGATAACTCGCACATGGAATTTGGAAATAATAGTATTGGCTTCATAGACAAGAGAGTATTTGTTGGGATACAAGTTTTTGACAGCTCACTTTCAGGGAATCAACCGTATCAAATTTGGCGCAATGAATCTTTCGGAGTATGGAATCAACTGACGAGTCTTACGCTCGGTTCAAACCTTTATAACAGTAATGTTATATTTGGGGGACTTGCTAGTGGTATTCGTAAAATGTACTTTAGTGGTTCTTACATGTTCAGTGGAGGTAGTAGTGGTATGACTTCTGGTATGGGTATCAAGGATATCACAGATGGTTATGGTCAGCGTAATACTATACGAGAACATGGTACTACTGCCCCTGGAAACTATTTGAATGTAACTATAATGCGTGCGGTGCAAACTGGTGACGGTGTTGTAAATGCGGTTGGTTCTATTTTCAAAACTGGAATTCAAGGATATTCTCTTTGGTACACTAAAAATGTATACACAGGGACAAATATATTAACTGCTACAAACTTTTCAGACCCTGTTAGTGTTGAACAATTTGTTGGTATAAACCAATCGGCTATATTGTCAGGTGGTTCAGGTAATGTTACTATTTCAGGAAATATTACAACTACATTTACTACGGAACTTAACAAGTCTTACTACATTGGTTCTCTTGGTATTACACCGCATGAACAATCTGGTGGAATTTATATTGGTATTGGTTCTGGTTCTAATTCAATCAGTCTAAACATAAACAATAAAGAGGACTTGTCGTCACAGATATATAGTAACCTTGTTGGGCAAAATATAGACTACGATGGAATTGTGAAATACGATACAAACGATTCAAGTGGAGGTAGTAATACACCGAGAGACGTTTTCAAACCTGTCCTTTCTGGCGATACATTTACTGCCCCTGCTAACTCTGGTTCATCAATACAAGTTACTTACCGTAGAACACAGAAATAGCTTGCAAATAATTTGTATTGTGCTACAATGGAAATACTGAATACGGAAACTTCACGGAGGGAACGATATTCTTTACAGTAAAAGGTAATATGACTGTTATCTAAAACCGCTCTTGTCAGGCGGTTTTCTGTTGTTTCTTTTTAAATAAAATGCTATATTATTTCTATATGGAAAAAATTAGTGACATGTTTCACGATACTACTGATATTTGCTACCAATTTGTAGCAGGTCTCGGTCATAAACTCTGGTATAAATGCGGTGGAGCAATATCTTTATTCTGGTTGCAATTTGCTTTTTCAGGAATTGAATATATTGTCATCGCAGGAATTTTTGGAATGATTATCATAGACCTTATTACTAGAATAATTGCAGAGTTCAAAAAAGTAAATCTTGGTAATGATACATTACTTATAGCGTTCCAAAAAGGAAAATTCAATCACATAGAATCTAAAAAAATTAGCCGTACGATTGTTAAAATAGTAGTGTACTCTTTGATGATTGCTTCTGGTTCCTTTGCAGAGATTGTAATTGGTAGTACAATTAATTTACCAATAACTGAACTTGTTGCTATCACTATTGGTTTTCAAGAATTCTATTCGATTCTTGAAAATTTACGAGATGCTGGATATGTCGTATCTGGTATATTATTCAATAAATCAAAAGACTATGTTGAACAAAATCTTGAATCAGTTAAAAAGGCTAGTACAAAAAAACGAAAGTAATTACCTTGGAGCAAAATTATCAAAATTTGACCCGCGTAATATTAAATTTTCAGAGGTTATTAAAATACCTGTGACTGCCGTAGTACAAGAGGATTATCAATCAGATATTTCATTTTTAAAACGGAATAATCAAAAAGACCTTGGTACATGCGTTGCACAGGCACATGTAAAGACTATTGAAGCATTACAATACCTTGATATTGGTCAAACAGAGCCATTATCACCTCGCTACCATTACGCATTATGCAAACAAATAGACGGTAATAATGGTCAAGGAACATATCCAAATGTATCTGCTGACCTATTAAAAAAGGTTGGAGTTACCACAGCAAGTGATGTTACAGATGATAATTCATTATCACATGCGGAATATCTAAAAATTACAACTACTGTAAACACTGCAAAAATTGCAAGTAATAATAAAATATCTGGTTATGCTTATGTGAATCACATGAGTATTCCTGAATTACTATTTGCTATCAAGAATCAGAAATATGTACCTGCTACCATTGCTTTTGGTGATTGGGGTTGGTTCACTGGTCAAGCAAAACCTGACAAAACCTTAAAACAGGGATTGCACCGAGTTATCTTTTACGGATACAAATGGGTGAAAGGTAAACTAGTAATTCAATTTATTAATTCTTGGGATACTAATTGGGGCGAAAATGGTTGCGGTTGGTTCTATTACGATGACTATGTAACTTCAAAAGGTGAATCATTTATCTATGAGGTTATGACATTCATGGATATTCCGCAAAAAGTCCTCGATAAAAAAGATAAAAAATTGGAAACATATCTTAAAGAGGATAAAAACTTTTTAAAAGCAATTCCAATTATTCTCGAAAGTGAGGGTGGATATGTAAATGACCCTAACGACCCAGGAGGAGAAACAAAATATGGAATCTCAAAACGAGCATACCCTAACGAGGATATAAAAAATCTTACACTTGAAAAAGCACAGATGATTTATCGCAGAGATTATTGGGACGCTATGCGTTGTGGTGAAATGCCTTATGAGGTTGCCTTGATGGTATTTGATACAGGTGTTAATATGGGAACTGATACTTCTGCTAAAATGCTCCAAACTGCCCTAAAAGTGGGGGTTGATGGCAAGATAGGGAAAATCACCCTTGGAGCTGTAAACAAGGCAAATACGTGCGATTTAGTGCGAATTATGGCTACTTCTAGGCTTATTGCATACTCGAAAATGCAAAACTACTCTATTTACGCCAATTCTTGGGTATCTAGAACATTAAAATGCTTAATCTTAAAATAATTTATGGTCTCTATAAACAAAGCACCTACGCTTTTGGCTTCATCATCTAACCCGCAAGAACTATCTGCTCTTGTGCAAGGTGTACTGATGGCAATCGCACCTATTGTAATTCAAATTATGAAATCGCAAGGTGTTGATATTGCACAAAATGATGCAACAAATATTATCCAAGCAATTACAGGAAGCGTATCTATCGCAGTAATGTTGTTTGGTTCTATACGAAAACTTTACAATATGGTCAAGAGTCTGATAAAATAAAATTACCTGGCGAGGGAACTCGCAAATGGTAACGAATAATTACAGATACGACTCTTTGGCTGGGTTGAAAAAAAGAAACTATCATTGCGGTAGTTTTTTGTTACTATTTACAAAATAAACATTTTATTTTCTATTATTTTTTTTACTTGAATCTATGATATACTTTTTTCATGTGACCTGTATTCCCATTGTGAGTAGATTACACAATGGGGGTTCTTACTCGCTCCTAGATTCGTTTTGGGAGTACAGGTCAGATATTTCGGAACTCTGATATTCAGAATTGCTACCTCACCATGAGACAGGTGAAACTCTATGAAAAACTCACTATTTATTTCAATAGTTGTCAGTTGCATATTTACAAGTAATTTTTACACAAACCCGCAACTGGTACAGGAACGAAAAAATGCTATTGAATTACAAAAAAAAATTGCTGTTGAAAACGAGACAAAGGAAAAACTTTTACTTGCATTTAAAAAAGCAAATAAAAAATATTCCGAGGACGGATTCCACCAAGTGTGGAACCTACTTGACGAGCAACCTTTACAGGATAAAATTATTTTATCGTCTATTAGTTACTGTGAAAGTGGTTTTAATCAATCAGCAGTGAATACTAAAAATAAAAATGGTACAACAGATGGCGGATTGTGGCAGATTAACTCGGTACACAAAATTTCTAACGTAAAAGACCCGATAGTTAATCGAAACAAAACGCTTGAATTGTATGAAAATGGTAAAGGAATTGGTAATTGGAATTCATCGAAACATTGTTGGAAACCGATTATTGATAAATTTGCAAAAGATTCAAAATTTGCTATGTTATAGGAGCGAGATTTTGATTCCGTAGAGACACTAGAAATAGTGTTTTTTGTTTGGTTATTTTACAAATTATAGATTTTGTTTTATATTGTAATTATAACTAACAAATAGTTTTATTTATTTTTTAATGATGATATAATTAAATTGTGGTATAAAGCTCCTAGAAACGGCAGTACCATAGCATGCATGTGATTATCAATAATGCCTTTATTGAGATACAGGAACGGGGTAACCCAGCTCGCTAACATGCCGAGTAGTTTCTATCCTGTTTCTCAATAAGGGTTTTATTATAGAAAGTTGTAGAAATGCGACCGCGAAATATATGAAAACAGCAATTTTTAATACAGATTTTTGGAAAGATGATACTGTATTTTCATTAAACTCTGATACACGACAACTGTATCTTTGTATTATTACAAATCCTGAAAGAGGTGCTTGCCCTGCATTTAAATGCACTGATAGGCTATTAACTGCTTATACTGGTTATTCAAAAGAATTAATAGCCACATGTAAACAGCAGTTACAGGATAAGGGATTACTAACTTTTATTGATGATTACATAATTTTGGGTAAAAATTCATATATTCAACCTACAAAGGGGAAATTATCAATGACACTTTATGAAAAAGAAATCTCTAAATTACCTTATAATATAAAGGATTTCCTCCTGAGCGACTCAGGAGTAGCACAGGAGTATATTAATAATAATAATAATAAAGATATTAATAATGATAATAATGCAGAAAATAACACTACTTTTCAAAAGGAAATACCTGAAACATTAGAAACAAATGAAAATATTGAAATACCAGAAATCATAAAAGCATTTGAATCTATAAACTTTGATTGTAAAAAAATGTATGGGAATAAGACACAAAGAAAAGCATGTGCTGAACTTATATCAAACTTTTCTTTTGAAAGGGTAAAAATGGTAATTGAAAAAACTTTACCAATAACTAATGGTATGGAGTTTTTCCCTACAATAACAACCCCGCTAGAATTACAGAAAAAGTGGACTTCGTTGGAAAGTGCAATCAGAAAATACGAATCCAAGAAATTATTATCAAAATCTCAAGTAGCATTTTAATTTATGAAAATCAAAATATCGACAGGATTCAGTGGTGACGAGAAATTTATCATTGATTCAGATGAAGCACACAAGGCATATTATTTATTCAATAACCCAGAATTGCGTGGAACATTTAAAAACGGAGTAGCATTAATTGGTAGAGATATTAGGAGCATACAACCTGCGTGGAATGAAATAATGGGTTGGAACCCAACACATAAAATTGACGATGATGATTGGAATGATATTTATAGAAAGGGAGTTGATAAAGAAGCAAATATAATACTTACACTAGCACAGGATACTGCTAGACTTGCACAAAATAATCAAAGTTTACTCGAACAACCTTTATCAGAAATAAAATCATTACCTAGTAAACAACAATCAGAACTCACAGAGGGGATTAAAAGACTTGCAGATAAATTCAAGATATAATTTTACAATATTAAAAATATGTTTTGTATTGTAAAAAACGCTTTACAAATAAATCAGGTCAGTATATACTATAAATATAAAGGTAGTCACCTTTATAAATTACAAGCCTAGAGAATAATATTATGCTTAAATATCAGATAATAAAATATAGAGATAATATAGAAATAGATTCATGCGGAGTATATGACGATTTATTCGATGCAGAATCTATGGTTTATCAATTTGAGGAGGAGTGCGAGGAAAATGAATCATATAGCATTATGGAGTTAGATTATGATTATAATACTGGTGAAATATTATCAAGTAAAATAATCTAATATGACTAAAGAACGAGCATTGGCAAAAGCAAAACAATATCGTGAATGGGGTACCAAGAAAATGGAAAAGGCAAAAGAAATTTATGCTAGATATTCCGCAGAAATGAAAGACTTTGATTGGACACAACCAATCCTGCGAGGTCACCACTCGCAAAAACGTCACGAAAAAATATATGAGAGACGAAACGCCATCCATACAAAAGTAAACGAAATGGAATCACAGGCAAAAAGAATGTTTGAAAAAGCAGAAAACCTAGAACAATTTGCAAGTAGAAATAAAGGTGACGCGGAACGTAGGAGAGAGGAAATGAGAAAACAACTTGATGAAGTTTTAAAAGTAGGTGACATAATTATAACTATGTACGGAGAAAAAGAAATTATAAAAATAAATAAAAAAACTTATACAGTTCAAGGTTCTATTGGAACATTTACTATTCAAAAACATTTAATCTTTGGCTCAAAACCTAAATAATATCACGAATATGGAGACTATAAATAAAGAATATTTTTTAAAAAAAATACAAGCAATGACTAATAAACCATTTAAAATGAGATTTATTAAAAAAGGAAAATATGGACTTCCTGAATGTTGGATTTATCCAATAGATTTCAAACAAGAACAATCTAAAATAGAATTTAATGGAAAACTATATAAATATAATAATAGCGGTCTATTAGTAACACTTGAAACATTATCAAATAAAAAATACTTAAAAGAGTATTTACAATCATGCTTTTAAAATAATATGACGAATATAATAAATATAGAAAAAAATTATCGAATAGAATTCAGTGACGTAATAAAGGGAATTGTAATTTATGACCTTACTGATACTTATAACCAACCTGCTGGGTTTAATAAAAGCAAAAGAGGTTATGATAAATTTAAAAAAGCATATTCCTGTGTTATAGGAATGGGTGATAATAGTACATTTCAAGATTGGATAAATGTAATGAATAGTGAACATTATAAATTAAAAATGCACATATGGTGCATGGTAGATTAAATATATGAGAAAAATTTACTTAATTAATGTATCAAAAAGTAGTACCAAAAGAAAATATATTGGCTACTTGCTAGAAAAAGGAAAAATGGAACTCATTGCACCGTGTTACAGTAGAAGTGAAGCGAAAGACGTTGAAATGGAATACAATACCAACAAATCACTTCCACCTTATTGTTGGGAATGCGGAATATATGCAACATATCTTATTAATAGGATTAAATTTACTCTTACAAGGGCAAGAGACTTTGGATACAATTACAAAAAAGGTGAGTATGAAGTATTTACATTATTAGGTTACAGTCCATCGAGACTAGGGACATTTAAACTATAATATGCCTTACTACTTAAAAAAAGAATTAAACGGGTCGAAAGTAGGAACAGTTGTAGAATCCTACATGGCAGGTGCATTTTTCAGAATCATAGACAAGCGCGAGAAAAAAGACATTGGGCTACTATCTGAAAGAGAAAAGCACGAATACCTGGAGTATAGAGAGCAATTATAAACTTAATCTTACATTATGTAATAACAAATCAACTACAGAGACAGGGTGTATCAGGTTGCAACTGCATAATGACAGACTTGCATAAAATTATACCTGTACATCCGTTCCCTGTAGTTGATTAAATAAAATATATGCGTGAAATTAAATTTAGAGCGTGGGATGGAAACGAAATGACATATTGGCAACATGGTAAAGAAAATGAGTTATATCATACCGACAATTTTTGGAATGACAGACCAAATGAAACTGTATTTATGCAATATACAGGACTACTCGATAAAAACGGAAAAGAAATTTATGAGGGTGATATAGTAGATGAATATTTATCTGATTGTGAGGATGAAAACTATTTATATCATGGAATTGTAGAATATTTTATTAATGGGTTTGCATTAAAAATAAAAGACAAAAGTTATATAGAATTAAAAAACACAGGTCACAATATTGAAATAATTGGAAACATTTACGAAAACAAAGATTTATTAATTAATAATCAATAATTATGATTACAAAAGATTTTTATACTCTTTTAGAGAGTAATGATGGAGTTAAATATTTGCGGAATTAAATTTAGAATATCTGATAATGATATTGATATTTATATAGATGGTCATCTATATAAATGGATAAGAAAAGCAAATGAAAAAGAATTGTTCTTGTCAGATTTAACAAATGTAGAATGTGGAGTAAATAATGATTTTATTGAATTATTTGCAAAAGATTATATTCAAAACGAACAAAACGAACAAATTATAAAAAACAATGAATTATCACAAAAAATAAACGACCAAGAAACTGAAATTGAAACACTTAAAGAAAAAGTAAAAGAGGAATTTGCAAAAATGAAAGACGATGTTACAAAGTTTGAATTCCTACAGCAATTTTTAACAACGAGAGATTTAATTATCCATAAATAATATGAGTAATTGGATTGTACCAAAAATTAAAGATATTGATTTTGTAGAGGGTAAAGAAATACATATCTATATTGGGTCAGATGATTCTGGAAGCAATTATGTATCAATCGAGGGTGAAGCACTGAAACATTTATTAGAACTATTAACACCTGTTATTCAGGATAATGAATAATAATATGAAGTATATCAAATTATTTATTGCAATAATGGTAGTAATTATATCATTACCAATAGCAATCATTATATTCCTATTTTATTCAGGTTTTAATACAGCTAAAATTACGTCAGATTTTATTAATGATTTATAAAAATATTTATGAAAACACAAAGGCAAAGAGTAATAGAAAAATTACTAAAAAATGGAAAAGTAGATAACTTTTGGGCTTTCCATAACTACATATTGCGACTTGGAGCAATTATACATACCTTACGAAAAGACGGGGTTGAAATTACCACACATTATAAAAATATAAAAGGTCATAAGAATTGCATATATGAAGTATCAGATGAAGCATGTCTATATTTAGTTAATTTACTTGATTAAACTAAAATTCATTGTGTAACAGAAAAAAGTAGTTACCAATATATATGGTTATAGTATAATTAAAGGGTCGAATTATTAATAATATTTTATAAAAATATGAGAACATTTATTATTGCATTTTCATTATTATTTATAGGATTATTTATTCTATCAATTCATAATGATAAAGTACGAGACAAATTTTGGAACGAACAGATGGCTATTTGCGGGCGGGCTGGCTATGTTCATAATCAAGACACAAACGAATGCAGTCCAGTTGATTATTTAAAATAAAAATATGATTGAAAAAGATAAATTTTATTCTGTAAATGAAATCATAGAAAATGATTTTATAGGAGTAAAACATAGATTACCTACATTGAGTAAAGGTACAGAGCGTGATATAAAAAGACAACTTATTTTACGAGATATTAGAATAGGTAAATTATTAGCAACAAAATTATCGAACAAACAATATGTTGTTCGCGGTCAAGACTTAATTATTTATATATCAAATTATGGCAAATCAAGCATCATCACAAAGCAATCTTAAATTAGAGATTGTAAAAGGATTAGAGGAATTTAAAAAAGAAAATGTGAATCAGTATGCAGACTACTGCTACCGAATTTCCATAGAATTAGACAAAGACGGTAAATTAAAAAACCTATGGGCGAATAAAAAGCCTGCTACAGAATATATCAAAGGATTTAAACTTATTGATTCACAAGGGTTAGTATTTGATGGAAAACATATCACTTGGCAATCAACAGGAATTACTTTTGATTATGTAGCATATAAGAATAAAATGCTTCTCGCATATCCAGAATCAAAAATTGATGTACAGACTATTCTTGAAAAAGATGAATTTACAGTATCAAAGGAAAATGGAAAAGTAATTTATTCACATAAAATTATAGACCCGTTGGCTGATGAAAAGGCTATCATTGGAGCATACTGTGTAATTAAAAACGAGCGTGGAGAATTTCTCACCACCATTAACAAGGCAGAAATTGAAAAGCATAAAAAATCTGCAAAGACACAATATATTTGGAACGCATGGTTCAAGGAAATGATTTTGAAAACAGTAATCAAAAAAGCATGTAAAATGCACTTCGATGATGTATATGAGCATATTATTTCAGTGGATAATGAAAACGAGGATATTGAAAAGGCGACAGATGAAATCAATAAAGAAAAGGTAGTTAGTAAATTACAGGTTCATATTGATAAACTTAATTCTATTACAGACCTTACTGAAATGGCAAATTATTGGGCTTCTATTCCAAATGAATTACGATTATTGCCAGAATTATTAGAACTGAAAAATCAGTTGAAATTAAAACTTACAAAATAATATGATTATTCACAAAGTATCGCAAGGAACGTCTGAATGGGAAATGTTAAGAAAAAATGTTATTACTGGTACAAAAGCAGAATCATTTAAACCGAAAGTACGAGGTACTGGATATAGGGCTGGATTCTTTGAAATGTTGGCAGATGACATTGATACCGATGAACACAACGAAAGTCCAATGGATTGGGGAACCACAAATGAACCAAAGGCACGAGAGGAATATTCAAAAATTACTGGCAATAAGGTAGATGAATATGGGTTTTGTACGCACGATGAATATCCATTTATTGGCTATTCACCAGATGGAGTAGTTTTAAAAAATAAAAAACCTGTTATAGGACTTGAAATTAAATGTCCTACAACAAAGGTATATGTAGAATATTTTATCGAAACATGTATTAATGGTGATGAAATTTCACAATATCAGGCAGGTATTGATAAGGTACCAGACCAATATAGAATCCAAGTTATTCAATCTTTCCTAGTAAACAAAGAGCAAAGAGAATTACATTTCTTTATTTATAATCCTACACTTGCAAAAAATAATTGGATTTTTATCACTGTAGAGCGGTCAGAAATTGAACTTGAAATCCAAGAACAATTACAATATCAGATTGTCGGTTACAAAAAGTATTTAGAATTAAAAGCATTATTTATAGATTTTTAAAATATGGCATCATTAAACAAAATTTTCCTTATTGGAAACATTACACGAGACGTAGAAAGTATTACCACTAAAAATGGAATGACAGTAGCAAACTTTTCTATTGCTACTAACCATACTACCTACAACAAGACAACGAAAGAAAAGAAAGACACAACGGAATATCATAAAATTGTTTGTTTTGGAAAAACAGCAGAAGTTGTTTCAAAGTATTTTAAAAAGGGCGACCCAATTTATATCGAGGGGCGTGTCACATACCGACAATGGGAAAAAGACGGAGAGAAAAAATACCGAACTGAAATTGTTTTGACAGAATTTCAATTCCTTAAAAAGCGAGATTCTGTGTCAGGTTATGATATTGAATCAGAACTAAGTGAACCTGAATCAAATGAACCAGAAATTCAATATGATATTCCATTTTAAAAATCTAATCGAGGTTTTCCTCGTAGTGGTGCTTAATAACACAATTTTCTCTAGGAATTGTAGGCTTGTTATTATCACTGCAAGGAAAATCTCAAAAATATATGCGACTAGATGAATTTAGATTATCTTGTGAAAAACTTATAAAGAACAGGATTGTTATCATAGAAACAAAACTGAAAAAGAAATGTGAAGCAGGAAAATGCGTATTGTACGGTGGCGAAAGGATAGAGGGTATATTTAAAGAATTTAAAGATGGATATATCACAATAGAGAATATAGACAAAAGTGGTAAATTCAAGAGAACATATTATTATCAAATTATAGAATCTATTAAAAAATATGATTACAAAAAACAAGGTAAAGAACCTTACCTACATAGATAGGGATTCAAACGCAGAGGAAATTGTAGATAAATTATTTAAAAATTCGAGAGATGAAATGATACTTTTCGTACAGAGCCATATTGATAAACTACAATCAAAAGATGCAGGAACCTTTTATACAGTAATTGATGAATTCAAAATAGTGAACGAGGAAATGCAGAATCAGATAGAATTTTATAAAGGAGCGGTTACACATTATTATGCTCGCCAATTGAAAGATTATTGGGGAGAAACAATACCCGCTTCAATTCTTAAAGAATGTGACAAAGAAATTAAAAAACGCGTAGGATTTATCTGTTATGATTGGGAGGGAAAACCAACCAATGAAACAAATTCCGTTCTTAATTTTCGAGATACAAAAGAATTTTCACTATTCCTTAATGATGTAGAAAATGTATGTTTCGAGGATGAGGGTTACATGTTCCCAGATAGTGAACATTTCAAATTACTGGTAAAGGAAAAAGGTCGAGGAATTGCAATCAGACAAGCTTTCAACGAATTAAAGGCTTGGTATAAGAATAAATTTAACCAAAATGTATGAGAAAAATAAGAAAAAATTACAAATCATACGTAATAAAATGCCTTGAGGAAATAACGCTTATAGAATCAGAACAGATAAAAATTATTGAAAAAATGTTTAGTGAACCAATATCACAAAGAGGTGCTAAACTTAAATATATTTTATTAAAAAGATTAGACAACGAGACATTTGGACAAATAGCACAAGACTTGGGATTAACAAGGGAACGTATCAGACAATTGGAAGCACGTGGGGTTAATCTTATTTTGGAAGAAAATAACTACATTGATTTTAAAATTGATAACGTAGTGTTACAAGTCCATAAAATGATTAATCGTGGTAATATATCGGGTAGACTTTTCAGAAAAAGCGGAAAAGAACCATCTTTTGCAATTACAAAAAAAGATGATATTATTAGAATAAAATATTTAAAAAATATTGGCTACATAGAACAAATTATATGAAACAAATGTACAAATATCTAGTAATAGTACATAACCGTGATGAATATTTCCAAAATGTTATAGACGGATATTTAAATAATAACGATGAATTTTTAATACATAAAGAACATGTTGTATTTTATGACTGGGAATTATGTGGAGGTCTATCATCGTCACTTACGGACTATGACACACTATTGTTTTCACAGGGACTTATTGGTAGATTAAAAAAAGAATTTAGACCAATACCAGAACCTGAACCATTAGCACCTAGACCAGAACCAAGTCAAGGTCAAACAATAGAAAAAGGATGGCTTCCGCGTCTTTGGTAATATATATTATATGATTGAATTAATGTCACACCAAAAAAGAGCGGTAGAATTATTTTCAGACAAAAACCAGATATTGGCACATGATATGGGTGTAGGAAAGACAATAACTGCCATTTCTATACATGGAAATTGTGAAAATAAGATAGTTATAGTTTGTCCATCTAAACTACGCGATAATTGGGCTGTAGAATTGCAAAAAATGGGGCATACAGGCGTTCAAATGGTAAAAACAGGGAAAGATACCATTGAGGGTAAAAAGTGGCTTATATGCTCTTATGGACTGCTTGGGAAAGTATCCGAACAGATAGATGGGCTGTATACACACATTGTTGGAGATGAAAGTCACTTTATCAAAGGGAAAAGCAACCGCGCAAAGGATTTTATAGAGGTATCAAAAAAATGCGAATTGGTCACATTACTTACTGGAACACCAATCATGAGTAAACCTATCGAATTATGGAATCAACTAGTTGCTGTACGGGCAGGGGTTACAAAAGCAATGTCGCGCACTACTTTTTCAAAGAAATATTGCGGTGGTCATCTTAAAAGATTCGGCAGTAGATTTATGTGGTGGGAGGGAGGTGCTTCAAAACTTGATGAACTTGCAAAAATGATACAAGGCGATGTTGATATTGTAAAAAAAGCAGATGTACTTGATTTGCCAGAAAAAACAGTCACGCGAACAATAATCACCATGTCAGATGATGAACGCAGGGAGTACAAAAACGCATGGGTGAATTATCTATCATGGCTACAAGAAAATCCTGAATATTCAAAAAGCGACATTCAGAACATTAAAAACGCGAAACAGTTGGTGGAACTTGGAAAATTACAACAAGTCACGAGTAGAATAAAGGCAGATTATCTATTAGAATCTATTGAGGAACTTGGCGACCAACAGGCGATTATATTCTGCAAATATATAAAAACAATCGAAACAATAAATGCCGGGCTTAAAAAAGCAGGTATAAAATTTTCAACATTAAAAGACAACGGCTCGGTAGAGAAATTCCAAAACAAGCAGGTGCAAATATTTACTGCAAATATTATATCAGGCGGTCAGGGATTGAACTTGCAAAACGCGAACATTGTATTTATAATTGACGAGGATTGGACGCCTGCGCAAAATATCCAAGCAGAGGATAGAGTCCACCGAAAGGGTCAAGACAAACCATGCAGTATCTATTATTTGCAAGTAAAAGATACTATTGATGAACATATTGCAGACATTAATACTAAAAAACGCAAAATAATCGACAAGATTATATAATTTATGGAATACATTATACTTGATGAATTTGAAAATGTAACAACATTAACACAACAAATCAGTGATAAGATAGCAGAAAATGTTGCAAAAGATTTAGACCAAAAAATGTCATTAGCATTAATACAAATTAAATGTGAAATTATGGCATTACCGCAAGGTGAGGGTATTCCTGGGGCGTTAGATATTATTAACAAATATATTAAATTTATTAAAAAATAGTATGGAAAATGATGATTTTAATTCTTTCAAAGAATCAATTGAAGCGGAAAATCTAGCAATCACTGGTGGTGAATTGGTAATTGAAGCCACTATTGATGGTAAAAATTACAGTTCAACGATATGGGTGGATTCAGACCTTACAGATGAGGATGTTGAAAAAATAAAAGCAAGGGTAATAGAGGGATTCAAAAAGGTACACTTGGAAAATCAGGGAAAAGAACAGACAGAAACACAAGAAATAGTCCTATAAATAGGGCTTTTTTATAACATAATAACTAAAAACTGGCAAATTATTTACTAATGCGATATATTATTTATATGGATATATTAAACACAATACTTTTTATATCATCATTTGTTATTTTCATTGCATTTTTTATTGGCTTTTCCATTTTGATGATAAAAGAATTTATAAAAAAACTATTTAAATAATTGCATTATATGCCGTATAGTGTATAATTTTGGTATGGCAAAAAGCGATATGCAAAAATTAAAAGATAAACTTGATTTTATATTTTCAGAGTTTATTAGGTTAAAATATTGCGATTATAATGGATTTGTAAAATGTGTAACTTGCCCATATCTTGAAAATAAAAAACAACCTCCAGCATTTCGTTTTTGGAAAGATAAAATGCAAAATGGTCATTTTATGCCACGAAACAAGATGAATACCCGTTTTGAGGAAAAGAATTGCCACCCACAATGTGAAAATTGCAATTTATGGATAAATAAAACAGATATGCAAGTTGCTTATAGGCGGTTCATGGTTGATAAATATGGAGAACAGATAACAAGAGATATAGAGGACATATCAATGAAAACTGACTTAATGTCACCACTTGAACGCGAATTGTGGTATGTAGAAAAGATTGAGTATTATAAATTAAAAGTTGCCGAATTAAAGGCAGAAAAAGGCTTATGATTACACCATTTACATATAATGCTATATATCAATCAAACTATGATGGCGATACAATAACTGTGGATATTGACCTAGGATTTGGAATTATCTTAAAAGACCAAAAACTACGCCTTTATGGAATAAATGCACCTGAATTGAAAGGTAAAGACAAGGAAAAAGGGAAAGAGAGTAGAAATTATTTAAATTCTATTTTATCCGCCTACCTTACAATCAAAACCTATAAAGACAAAAAGGAAAAGTACGGACGATGGCTCGCAGATGTCTATAATGACAGAGGAGAACATTTAAACGCCATGATGGTTGAGAGTGGGCATGCTGAACAAAATTTCTATGGTAACGAGTTAGAATAGATAATTCTAAAAGAAGTCTCGCTAAGACACAATTTTACTCTCTTTTGAGAGTTTTTTTGCATAAATTTAATTATATTGTTATAATAGATTAAATAAATTCTTTATTATGAAAAAGCAAAAGCAAAAGTACACTAGAAAGTACATTACAAAACCAAACAAACAAATGAAATTATTTCAAATTCAACCAAAAAAAGATTTGAATCAATTATCTTTTTACAATCATTAATAAAAAGTCAGTATTTACTGGCTTTTTTGTATATATTATGATATACTTTATATGTTAGATTATTAGCCTTGTAACTAGTGCATACTTCTTTCTTACAAGGCGAGAAGTATGCTTTGGTATTTTTATGTTAGAATTTATAAAAGAAACTGGATTTAGGACTGTTCCATCAGGTGGTAGGAGGAGAATTGGATTATTTAGGTGTAAATGTGGAAAAGAAAAAGAAATGTCTATTTCTATGGTAAAAAGTGGTGGGATAATTTCATGTGGTTGTGCAAATATAGAACAAATTACAAAGTTGGGTAAATTGTCTGGTAAATTAAAAAAGAGTTATAAACATGGTTTTTTTGGAACAAGGTTTTATAAAATATATTCATCAATAGTTAACAGAACAAATGATAAGAAAAATAGATTTTATTATTGCAAAGGTATAAGAAACGAATGGAAAGATTTTGAAGAGTTTAAAGTGGATATGTATGATTCGTATATAGAACATGTCTTAATGTATTCAGAAAAAGAAACTACAATAGATAGAATAGATAGTAAAAAAAATTACTGTAAAGAAAATTGTAGATGGGCGACATATAAAGAGCAGGCGAAAGAAAAGATTAAAATTACAGATGATGATGTAAATAAAATAAGATTTTTTTATGAAAATGAAAAAAAATCTATAAAAGAAATAAGCATTATTTTTAATGTTGCAAATTCTACAATATGCAATATAGTAAATTATAAAACAAGATTAAAATAAAAAATTGGTGGTAGCAAACGCTATTACCCTTTTTATTTGCATATTTTTTTTCATAGTGATATAATACAGTTATTACTAGTTATTAATATACTTATTTACCAGTTATGATTAAAAACAACGTGCAAAACTTAAAAAATATCACAGTAGATGAATTCTTGAAATTGAAATTCAACACGCTTAAAGATAAAAACCGCGATGTTACAAAATTGGTAAATTCTATCAAGAAAACAGGATTTGATATGCCGATATTTATTTGGGCGGATAATGATTATGTTATTGATGGTACAGGGCGTAAAAAGGCTATCGAAACGCTACTCGAACAAGGTGAAACGATAGAAAGTATCCCAATAGTAGAAATTTACGCTAAAGACTTAAATGAAGCAAAACAAAAGGTTTTACAAGTATCAAGTAAATATGGCGATATTACAAATGAGAGTTTTATAGAATTTGCTGATAATCTTGATTTAGATTACCAAGTATTTGAGTTAGATTTTTCAGATAATATAAATAATAAAGATTCCCAACAGAAAGACAATAGCAGGGAATTAAACGTAGATGAACTAAATAAAAGCGAGCATATATTATCTTTTAAATTCGATTCAGAGCAATATTTTGAAATAATTAACCTTATTGCTAATATAAAAAATAAGTTAGGATTAGAATCTAATGAGGAGTTACTGCTTACTATTCTAAAAGATTATGAATAAATTTAATTACAAATGGTATTTAAAGGATAATTATAATGTTGAAAATATAGAGAAGCATAATAAAAAGGTTTTCTCTACATTTTCTTGTGGTGGTGGTTCTACTATGGGTTATAAACTAGCAGGATATAAGGTAATTGGCGCAAATGATTTAGACCCAAAAATGGCTAAAGTATATAAACATAATCATAAACCAGACTTTTATTACCTAGGTTCTATATCAGATTTAAAAGAAATAGAATTACCTGACGAATTATTTGATTTAGATATTCTTGATGGTTCTCCTCCATGTAAAACATTTTCTATGGCAGGTAGTAGAGAGAAAAAATGGCTAAAAAGTGAGAAATATAACGAAAGAATGAGAGAGGAAGTAATATCAGATTTATTCTTTGAGTTTATAGATGTGGTAAATAGATTAAAACCTAAAGTAGTTATAGCAGAAAACGTAAAAGGAATAGTTATTGGAAATGCAAAATCATATAGTGTAGAAATTATAAAAAGATTTGAAAATATAGGCTATTCTACACAAATATTTATTTTAAATGCTAAAAGCGCAGGAGTTCCTCAGGCTAGAGAAAGAGTATTTTTCATAGCAAGTAGAAAAGACCTTAATTTACCTAAATTAAAACTTGATTTCAATGAGCCAGAAATACCTTTATCAGAAGTAGAAAAAAACGCTAAAAACAAGTTTGGTGATAAATTATCAAATTCGTTTTTGAGATATTGGATAGGAACACCTATTGGAAAGCCATTATCTTATGCGCACCCTAAAGGAAGTTATTTTACTTCAATTAAAGTATCACCAGATAAACCATTAAATACAATCGTGGCTACAAGTGGTTCAAAACTATGCCATTATGAGCAACCTTATGAATTATCTGATGAATTATTACAACTATGTGGCTCTTACCCTCTTGATTATGAATTCATAGAACTAGATGCAAAAACATTATGCGGTCGTAGTGTCCCACCAGTATTAATGGCTAATATATCTAATCAGGTATATGAACAATGGCTTAAAAACCTATAACCTAAAAATCAACTATGAAAAAAGAATTTTCATTTAAAACAATAGATAAATTCGATAAACATATATCGCAATCTATAAGAGGGTTTGACCACCTAGAGGATATATTCTTAAAATCATTATCTATTTGCTTGCCGAAAGATAATCCTAATATTTTAGATATAGGATGTTCTACTGGTAGATTTCTTAAAAAATCAAAGGAACTATACCCAAATTTAACATGTACTGGTATAGATATAGAGCCAAAAATGATAGAAAATAAAGTATATCAAGGTGAATTAATTATAAATGATATAACAACATATAACATAGAATCTAAATACGATGCTATAATATCTATGTTTACGATACAATTTCTACCTAAAAAGAATCAATTACATGTTCTAAAGAAAATGTTTGAAAGTCTTAATGTAGGTGGAGGATTATTTATATCAGAAAAGATATATTTAGATAATGGAATAGACCAATCTATTGTAAATTCATTGTTTTATGAGTATAAATTAGGTAATTTTACAGGAGACGATATTCTAAATAAGGAAATAGACTTACGGAGAATAATGAGACCAAGTACAGAAAGTGAACTTATAAATAACCTTAAAACATGCGGTTTTAAATCTATTATACCTATTTGGCGAGTATATCAGTTTGTTGGTTTAATTTGTATTAAATAATATGAAAAAAAATAATGAAAAACAAATAAAACAAATAAAAGATATAACTGATGATAATCAGGTTATTACTGGTGAAAATTCAGTAAATACTGATGAAAAACTGGATACAAAACCAAAAAGAAAAGGAAAACACCTTTTTAAATCAGGTGATGAATGGACAGGGAATAGAAATGGCAGACCTAAAGGAAAAAGAAACTATGATAAAATGGTAGAGGATGCACTTATTAACCTTGAAAAGAAATATAAACAAAATGGGATTGATATACCAGATTTTGAACTTGAAATCTTTGAAAAACTCTTAAATGACGTACGAGCAGGAAAAGACAAGGCAAGAGAGTTATATTTTAAATATCGCTATTCACAACCTAAACAGACACTAGAACTTATGGGAAATGTAGATGTAATACTATCACCATCAGAACAAAAAGAGGTAGATGATATGATTGAGAAGTTTAATAATATATAAAATATATAAATTATATGTTTATAGAGGATGAAAAAAAGAGAATATATACTGATTCTACATTTAGAAAGAATATAGCAAAAGGCTCTTTTAAAGCGTTCTGTGTCATATATTTACCACACTTATTTAAATTAGGCTTTGCTACATTTCATAAGGATATATTTAATACACTTATGTCAGACCAAGAATTTATTGCTATTCTTGGTTTTCGTGGTTCTGCTAAAAGTACGATTATTGAAGCATTTGCACTCTATGGATTAGTTACACAAACAGACCCATTTACAGTAATTATTCGTGATTCTATAGAAAATGCTAGAAAGTCCCTAGGAAATATCAAAAGTGAGATAGAACATAATACACGATTACAATCTGATTTTAATATTAATCTTGAAGCAAGAGAGCGTGGAAATAGTACACTTACACATAAATGGGCAGAGACACAGATTACTATTGGTAGTTGTACTATCATGGCATCATCACGAGGGCAGAAATTACGAGGTATTAAATTTGAGGATAATCGTATTACCAAGATTATCGCAGACGATATTGAGAACACAGAGAACACAAAGACTATAGAAATGCGAAAGAAAACAAGAGATTGGTTTTTCTCTGAAGTAGTACCTGCCACATCACAGGGTATTCTTGCAGATAAGGTAAAGGTTATTGTTATTGGAAACTTGGTGCATAAGGATTGTTTGATTGCTCACCTAGATAATAAAGAAATAGTAAAAGTTCATAAATTTGCCATTAAAGATGAAAATGGTGAGATTACTTGGAAAGCACTTTATCCTAATGATGAAGCAGTACAAAAACAAAAACAGAGAGTTATGCTCGCTGGTAAAGGTATGGGGTCAATTATTTGGTCACGAGAATATGAATTAAAACTTATTGATGAGGACGACCAACCTATCAAGGAATCAGATATTCAATACTATCCGAAGTCATGGCTACAGAGAAAAGTTATACAATCTGGTGTAGGTGTAGACTTGGCTATTTCTAAAAAAGAAACAGCCGATTATACTGCAATGGTATCAGGTTATGTAGTATTAAATGATTTTGGGGAAAAAAGATTGATTATATTACCAAAAGTAATAAATGAGAGATTAGGATTCGGAGAAATGATAGAGACAGCAAAGGGATTAAATAGGCGTATGATTCAACATTGTGAGTGGTTTGTCGAGGGTGTTATGTATCAACAATCTGCTATTGAAATGCTTAAAAAGAATGGCATATATGCTAATGCTATCCACCCTACTAGTGATAAGAGAGCCAGATTGATGGCTATATCAAGTTATATTCAAACAGGTGTGGTATTATTCCCAGAGACAGGGTGCGAGGATTTAATAATGCAATTACTAGGATTTGGTGTTGAAGCACATGACGATATGGTGGACGCCTTGGTGTATTTAATTGATGGATTACTTAACCAAAGTGATGAGCCAGTGTTTGGTTAGTAGTTATAATTATTTATAATTGTATTTTTATCAGAAAATGATATAATCAAACTATATGTTTAACTTTATTAAAACAGGACTGCGAAAATTCATTGGCGATGAGAGTGTTTATACTAATTCAATTACTGGATTGAATGGTTTTATTAACGACAGTGATTCTATTCTTGACCAAGTAGCACTAAAAAAATATAAGACCTCCCTATTAGTTTTCACCTGTATGAATAAGATTGCTACTGTAGTTGCATCTGCTGATTTTAATCTATACAAAGTTTTAAATACCAAAGGTGAAGTAGAGAAGCAGGATATACATGAGATATTAGATATTCTATATCGACCAAATTCGCTACAGACTAAATCAGAATTCATGCGTATTATGTCAATTAACCTTACCCTATCAGGTGAGACGTTTCTAAAAGTAATCCGCAATGAACAAAATAAAATAATTGGGTTGATAAATATTCGACCAGATATTGTAGAGGTCACTTATAAAAACGATGTAATAAAATACTCAGTAAACTATGGAACTAAAAAAGAGGATTATGATAATACGCAAATAATCCATATTAAAACACCAGACCCAGATAATATGTTACGAGGAGTCGGAGTGCTTACACCTATTCTTAATCGAATTACTGCAGAACAAAAAGGAATATTGCTACAAAATATCCTCTTTACAAACCAAGGGCGACCTGACGGAATCCTATGGGTGAAAAATGCAAAGACAAATAATAGTATCAAGGAAGCAAAAGCAATGTGGCGTAATTCATTTTCTGATAAGGAAAGTGATTCACGAGTTGCAGTAATTGGAGGGCTTGAAAGTGATTTTAAATATCAACAAGTATCATTTTCACAGCAGGATATGCAAATGATTGAGAATATGAAACACTTGCGAGATGATGTAGCGATGGCGTTTGGAGTACCAAAGTCATTACTTACTTCTGATGATGTAAACCTTGCTAATGCTGAAATAGGATATAAACAATTTATTAATTTCACAATTAAACCATTACTTGTTTTATTTGAGGAATCAATGAACGAACGATTTGTAGAACCATTTTGGGACGAAGCGTTATA
>ERZ650304.182-NODE-182-length-39466-cov-38.988633_pt1 | contig 39466 bp, 47 predicted proteins | sample MGYA00376240_ERZ650304 | MGnify/ENA primary metagenome ERZ650304 (study PRJEB26733, sample SAMN07839271) | wastewater metagenome | biome: small river; feature: stream; material: water | place: USA: North Carolina | collected 2016-03-01 ... | reverse complement strand
TCCCAGTCAAGCATCTTTCGTACAGTGCAATTGCTCAGTACCTCAAAAATCCTCGGAGCTTCAAAATGAAATATATTGAGTACCAATTTGATGATGACACAAATCCATCATTCTTGATCGGGCAAGGGATACACAAGGGACTTGAAATATATTTTCAACATCTCATTGATACAAAATGAGAATATCTAGAAGTTGATCATATCAAGTCACTCTCTTGCAAATATGTTGATCGTCTCCTCATGATACAATGAGCGAAATGAATCTCGAAATATATCAAGAAAAATGGTTGATCATGTGAGTTTCCAAACTTCACAAATGAGCTATCAGATGAGGAACTACACGAGCATCTTCTTGTATGCAATAAAGCACTTGAAGAGTATCTCATGGATCTCATAGAATGAGAAGACGAAGAGAGTTTGAAAGCTCGATCTGAAACAGAAATTGCAATCAGAAATTCTCTCATCAAATGGGGGAAATCTACACTGGATGATCTCTATGATGGAGTCAACAATGGGATCGAAAATTTCTTTGCAGCTAATATCGCACGTGGCAAGCCTATCTATACTGAGCGTTCACAGACAGTGATTATATCAGATCAGAGTGGTGATATGCTCCCAATTCCTTTCAAAGCGATCACGGATCGTATTGATGAGCTTGGTATTGATGAGAATGGTAATGTATCCGTTGACATTATCGATTACAAATCATGTGATAAATTCACAAGTCAGGATGATGAGAAAATGAGTTTTGAACTCCAAGGTGCGGCGAATTATTTCACTGTACTTTCACTCACTGGAATGAAACCACGATCAATGAAATATATCGAGATATTGAAAGACAAGCCAGGGTATTTCTACCCTACAGATCCAGAGAGAAAACTACTCAAAGACGATCTCATAGAGATTGCACAATGAGCATCAATCGAAATCGATAAGAAAGACAAGGTTGACGATATAAAGTGAAAACTCATTGAAGCTTGAATACTTGTACAAAAGCCCGGAGTATCGGTATACGAAATCAATTTTGATGAGCGAAAAGACGTTCTTGATTTCTTTCTGGAGATATACAAGCAAGTGATCTCTTCAATCGCCTTGGCAGAGATATGAGGGTCAATATACCTACCAAATATATTCGATATGTTTGATGGTCTCAAGAGTGCTCTCGACTTCAAAGAGATGGACGCGACGCCTCGTGAAAAAGATGTTCAAATTGATTCACCAAGTACCATCAAAATCGACTCGAACATCAAGAGCGATAGTGACGATGAGTACGCTGATACATTTTAGATTGACAGCACTATCAAAAAATATATAGTGCACTTGATCGAAAAAACCGCAAAAAAGTATTGATTTTCAAAAGAAATCTATATAATGATTGACGACTTGTGAGTAATCCCAGGCTGAAAATCCCACTGAAAGAAATTTTGCGGTTTCTTCCCTCAGTGGGATTTTTATTTGCTCAAATTATTCTTCTTTTATGTCCGCAAAACAATCATCATTTATTCTCTACCATGATATGTGGGATCAGCTCAAAGAGCTATCGAATGAAGAGAGGGGGAAAATACTCGAAGCGATATTTATATATCATTCATCATGAGAGATCATACAGATGGATCGTATGCTCAATATTGTTTTTATTTCCATACGATCGATGCTTGATCGTGATCGAGATAAATATGAAGAATATATAGAAAAGCAGTCTGAGAATGGACGAAAAGGTTGAAGACCAAGGAAAAGCGGTGCTTTTGAAAATAACCCAGAAAACCCAATGGTTATTTTAGAAAGCGACGCTAACCCAATCAAAGCCAAAAAAGCTGACAGTGATAGTCCTAGTGTTAGTCTAAGTGAAAGTCTCAGTGCCAGTGAGAGTGAGAATACAGACGTCGAAAAATCGACGAACTCTAAAAAGTCAGAATATGATCTTGCTATTTTATTTTTGGAAACTCAGGCAAAAAAAATAAGTGAGTGAGAATATCAGGATTATCCTGATTTTATCCAGGAAGAATATCGCGAGGAATGGTGGAATTTTCTTTTGTACTGGACCGAGCCAACGAAAACTTGAAAAGTTCGTGCTCGACTTGAGAAAAGTTTCGAGATACGGCGACGTTTCGTGACATGGATAGCACGATCAAAACAATTTTCAAAACCTTCTAACCAAAAAACCGTATGAAAACTCTAATTCACACATACAACGCAATCGAAACCATGTCAGGTCGTGTATTGTTTACAGATGCAACGATGCAAGATATTATTGATACTCTCAAAAAATCTAACTTCGTTGAGATTGATGGATGTATCACAGCAGTCAATCAAGTCACGCTCGTGAGACAGGCAACCGGGAAAGAATATTTTGAAAAATTTATTCTCCATACTATTCACGTATCGATACTGTGAAAGATGAAATCGTGGGTCGTACAGATGAATGATCCGAGCATTGATGATATTTTTGAACAAATCAAAATTTTTGAAGAAGAGGAGAAAAAATATGCAGCGGCATTGAGATCCATGACACCAGAAGAACTTGAGAACAGAAGAAAGGCTATTGCAGAGATGAAAAATAGATACAAACCTTTTCGAGTGATAATTGATCCGAAGGAACTCAATCCATATCGTGCATGGATCGATTGAAAAGAAATCAAGCCATAGAAAAACTCCCTTTCGGGAGTCAATCTATTACGTGAGAGCGTAAGGTAAATCAAGCAAGGAAAGTATACACGAGAAATCAGATACACAAAGCAAAACTATCAAATGTGATATGAAAATAGAGAAAATATATCAAGAATATTTGCAAATATAAATAATAAGAGTACAATAAGAGTACATTCATTGAATGATTATTTCTTTTCTTATTTGCCTATGTACAAAAAATTTCTTCTCAAATATAAAATGTTTGCGAATGATCGTTGAAATTGTTTTACAATTTGTATTGATTGAAAATCGAATGAAGATTTTGAATCAAAAAAGATGGATATTATAAATAAAATCAAAAATATTCCAATGGAAGCAAAAGATTTTTCATGAAATCCTCTCTACTGATTTTGAAAGATTCCATATTCTGTATCTATATTATAATTATTTGCCTATGTCCGCAAAAAAATGACTTGCACTTCCATCATGAACTCTTGTTTTATCAAGGTGATGATTATGGAAAAGAGAGCTCAATATACGAGATAGTGAAAAAAGAGTGAATTTCAGAAATGTTTGATTGAATCACTCTGATTGGTTTTATGATAGTGAATGGGAATTATTCGAGATTCCGTGAAATGATATTTTCAATAGAAAGAATCCATACGATCTACCAAAGTGATGCTCTCTCTATATCGAGGTAACATCTGATACAAAACTTGTATCATCAAACAATCGACGTTGATTTGAACTTGAGAATGCGAAATATAATAGCCTAGATGACATCAAAGACATATTGAAAGTGAATCAATGAAGAGATATTGAGGTGCTCACAGAGACATGAATATGGAGACCTGCGAAATTTATCACAACATTTCGTGACAAGGTGATATATGAGGGAAAATTCTGAGAGATCTACGCAATCAAAACAGAATACCGCGATCCAGAACCAAAGCTTGAACTCACCATAGATCAGATTGCTGAAAAATTCTGAGTTGATCCGGACAATATCATTATCAAATAATTATTGGTATATGAAAAAACCGTTCAGTGTTCTACTATATCTTGTTCGTAAGGACGATGCAAAAAGTGCATCAATATCCATTCCAGATCTTGTAAAAATGACCGAATGAATATCAAAGATTTCAAAAAAATTCGACTTTGAGTGTTATATCAAATGAGAGCCAAAAGATACTCTTGATTATATACCAACTGGGAATACATATGAGATCAAAACTCTTGAAGATATAGCAAAACTTACAGAAGATCAATTTGAAATGCTGATTGATGATTTGCGTCAATGGTGTAATTATAAGAGAGCAATTTCAAATATTGCAGAATCACTTCCATCATGAGCAATTCATATAAAAAATGATTGAATGACATGGATTGACTCTGGAAAGCATGAATCAAAAATATCAGTGACCGTCAATACTTCCAATAAATTGTAGTATGAGAAGAAAAAAATCATCATTCATCGCAATTCATGAATGAAATCGATGGAGAAAATTGTGAAAGACAATTCAAAAATGAATACCTTTTCATATAAAATCGGCAACGATAGATGAGATTGTTTATCTTGAACAGGTAGACGATGCAAAATATAACGGGATTTCATCAAATGGTGAGGTTTTAGAACTAACATTAGCTTCATTATGAAAGCACTCATCACAAAACACTCAGAGACTGAGCGTGAGATACGATTCAACAAAGGCATTGAGGATGCACCAAAATGATTGCCAAGCGTAGAGAAAATTCTTTTTCCTATCGAGGTACAGCGATTCACAAAAGAAACGATACAGCAGGTTCAAAAAAGACTTCGTTTATTTATATAGTATGAATCCTTTCAAAATCGTCTCAAATTCCAAAACGGATCAATGAGACTGGGTGTTCAAATGAACATTCCAAGAATGCAAAAAGTTTTTGCAAAACTCCAGAGCAAATAAATATCTTGATACAAGATTCTGGGAGATTGAAGAAAATATCGAGGAGATCATAGAAGAGAAAAAAACTCCAAGATATACGCAATGTTTTTGCTCATCATGTTGATCTCAATTCCGTGTGAACTGTGTTTTCTTTTCAAAAATACATCTCCAAATACTTCTCAAAGTTTTTGATCATTGCATCAAGAATAGATCTCATGTATTTCACACGAGAGATATTGACTTGAATCATTCTGAATATGCAAACATTGCATGGCTTCGGAAATTTGGGATCATCTATTCGATCGATTCATGAACAGATGCTTGAAAATATTGAATGCCAATGAAGCGAGTATATGATTTTCTCCAGGGAAAATGGCAGGTTGCACAGTATGTTGAGAGTAATATGGCTAGAAAGACTCACCACGTGAGTGAAGAGCGTATATTCATTGATCAGATCAGAAAATCCGAGACCATTCTTTGAGAAAACCTTATTCCTTATTTTGTCGAATACGATAAGTGTTCAGATATTTTCTAAAATAATTCTATGAATGCAATAACATCCATACATGACATGATCAATCATGTTCCTACGGTTAGGATTATAAAACAATGAGATCCTCGATATTGAGAAGAGTTCGAGATCGCTTCGCTTGGTTACAAAGATAAAATAGTTTTGATTCAAAGATTGGGATGATTCTCAATATATGATTTTGCTGATGTTCAATTTCTCACTCCGGTCAAATACAAGTGACGATATATAGGATTCTGAGACAAAATCAATTGATCTGAAGTATTTGATTATTGTTGGCACGATGACAAATGGAACGCACGAGTTGCAATTGAATGAATCTATACAGATATTGATATTTGGTCGGAAATGCAAGTACAATCGAAGCTATTTGATCCACTATATAACTTTTGACCAAAGATTGAACTCACATCACAGGAAATGATTGATGAGCTCAAGCGAAGATGAGTATGTTTACAAGATACTACAATAGAAGTATGAGCACCAATGAGCTATACTCAAACATCTGTACCGACAACAAATCTAAAATCTCATATATGATTGAGTAATATCATTTTTATGAATGATTGATCTACTTTCTCATGATTCAATGCAGCATGCAATTGGCTATCAGAGAATTGATATTCATATTGATCAATGCAATGATCTGCAAAAGTTTGATTCAAAAAATGAAAATGTTATATCGGAAAATGGAGAAATCTTTCATCACAAAATATATCAGATCTTGATGGTTACATAACAAGTACTAGATGATTCAGGTATGGTGAGGCAGAAATAGTATTTTATAAAAAATAAAAATAGTTATGCAAATAGAAATACCAGATGATCTCTATAATCATCTTATGAAGATCTCACATGAGATGAATACACAAGACCATAGATGCACATCCATGCCATATATATTCAGGATACTTGTTACAGAAAGCAAAGCGGTTCCAGAATGATGCTGAGATTTTCATGTATGGGTACATGAGTGAGAAGAGGCATTTCGTGATGAACACAATAGTTTTCTTATTGAAGCTCAAAAATATATAGAATCATATTTTTCAGAAGAAGATTACGAAGATGTAGACTTTGAAGATGAAGATGATGTTGAATCATTCCTTGATATAAAATGATTTGACAAGTGTGATATGGAAAAGCTCGAAGATCAAAGATGATTTTTTCTTACACATGAATCAGCCAAGAGGCATTGGGAAATGAATAGACATCATTATCCAGATGAATTTCAAGACTATCTTGATTATTGCTGGAGAGACCCAGATATGGAAGCGGTACAGAGATTTTTGTGTGAACTATCTGGCGGTAAAATTCATAAATAAAATACTATTAGTTATGCAAGAAAGAATAATTGCTCGAATATACGAGTGGAATGATCGAGTAGATGCACTCAGATCAAGTCCGGTTGAGTTCAATGCAGATCAAGCATGGCTCCTTCTTAAAGAAGAGTACGAAGAGGAGAAAGAAGCACGAAAGAATGGTGATATCGAAGAGATTGCAGATGCACTTGCTGATCAGTTTATCATTGCAATCTGAGAACTCAGAAAGCTTGGTATCAAACAATGATCATTCGATCTTTGTACAAATAAACACCCTTTCACAGAGCAGAATGCGAGTGACTACTTCACCGTTGCTCAGAATGCTTGGTATGCTCTCTCATCAGTGAATCAGGCTCAGAACTGGACTATTTGTGATAAGATCCTCACTGAGGTGATTGATAAACTATTCACGAGATTTGGTGACGATTGCTATATAGACGAGAACAACAAATTCCGAAAGTCCAGCGTATACGAAAAACCTGATTTATCTTTTTTAGTCAAGTAATATGTATACTCCAACACGAGAAGAATTATTAGATATGAGATTTTTTGAGAGTACTAGATGAGTGGAGCACTATATTTATCATGTTCACAAAACTATAATGATACGATATTATCCATTGATAAAAGGTTGGGAGATATTTCTACCGCACTCAGATGAATGTGATGATATATATCCTCAATCAAGATCAGACATTGAAACTTTGATACGAGTATTTTCTAAATCTGAATAGATATGGATGAATCAGAAATCAAAAAAATCCATACGATGCAAAATGATTGGATTGAATCACAAATTTCGAGGCTTCATGAAGACTCTGTAGATTGATGGTACTATAGAGATACTCCGGAAAGAAAAATGCCTCTTGCGATGATTCCGGAAGCAACAACAAGTGTTCTTTCAAAGTTTGTATGGTGGGAAGATTTCCGGAAAAAAGCACCGAATGCAAGTGCATATGATGAACCTCTTGAACTTGCAGATCATTTCACCGCTATGATGTGTTCAATGGGTTTTGAGTATAATGAATGACACGGTGTCAAGAGATGAAAATGGATTATTCATCGAGATGATTACAATGATATATACTGGAAAATCGATGGAAATATTGAAGAAATGCTGATCGAAGTACTCGTAAACTATCTACTCAATGACTAATATTTTTTTCAACAGTCATCCATGAATGAAGCAATATCAACAACTCGAAATCGAGCGAATGATCAAAACACATATACCGTGATGGTATCTGAAATTGTGCTTGAAATATCCATATTTCAGAAAAGCAGTACGACTTGATTATGAGCCGAGAGAGGATAGACTAGTGATCAAAATATATTTCTTTTGAAAATATAGATCCTCTCTCCATGTGTTATATCCACATTATTTCTCTAAAAAATATTATTAGTATGAAAACAGAATACAAAATCATCGAGTGATACACTATGTGGTGAATCACTCGTACCATCAATAAGCATCTTGAGAAAGGTTGGGAATTACAAGGGTGAGTGAATCGTATGTGGTTTACATTCTATCAAGCAATTATCAAAAAATGAGAATAAGTAAGAAAAATCTTGAACGTATCGAGCAATGACTTGATATTATACCATCTGAGGCTATGGAGTGAGAGACATTCACTCTCTTTCTCTATGGACGAATGGTTGATATTGATTCTGATGATGCTTGAGTTCTTGAGTTTTCTCATATTCCAAATGGTACTTGGTCAAAGAATGCGTGAGTAAACCGAAATCTCAAAAAACAATGAGTGCGAAAATGATCTCCTGATTATTACATTGCACTCAGGAATCCATATTGAGAACAATCACTCGTTTTCATTGAACTCAAGATAATCGAATGATGAGTGTGTTCAGCAGAACAAAAAAGGATGATCGAGATTCTCAATTCGATACCAAACGTCGCCGCACACTTTGCATTTTGAGCAGAAGAAGCGATCGATATTATTGAAAAATACATTGGTCCATAAGTATAAAAAGAGCTATATATAAAAATAGCTCTTTTTATATCAAAAATGTTTGCATTCCACGAGAAACTATATACAATGTTTCTTGTCAGGTGTGGGAATAAGCATTTCCACTAATGATACAGCCTAAACAGCTGATACACAAACACGAAATTTTGTGTGGGAAGCTCCAGCACGATGCATGCCGTGACTGTCCTTTCTTTGTGGGGTGAAAATAATTATTCACGATGTGCTTACCATCGTGGATCGGTCCTTGTTCATGAGAGTATACCATGGACAGGGATTGATCAAATATTCATATGGATCTCAACCGAATCGCAATAATCGGAAGTGTTCTCAGCATTCCAGAAATTTCACATACTTGAAATGGTGATTGCTTTGTAATCTTTGAAATACGAACCGTTCACAAATTCCAGAAGCAATGAAGAGAAGTGAGTGAATTCACTGATCTGAGAGTTTTTCTCTGGAATGGATTGTGAATATGGGCACGATCAAACCTCAAACTCTGAGACAAGATATATCTTGAATGAAGGCTCCGGATCAAGCGAGAGAAAAAGAATATTCCACATGGAATGACGACGCTTGAAGTACCTGAGATCGTTTGTGAAAAGATCATTCCTCACAAATGAGAGATCATACATCAACAAGATACACAGTGAGGATATGTAGAGCGGAGAGCTCCAACACAATCACCATCATGACATACATTTTATGACGACTAAAATTACAAAGATTTGAGCATATAAACTCGTGGAGATAGCAGCAATGGAGAACATCGGCTATCAAACGGCTATGCGAAGAAAGAAGAACGGAGACTATATCCAGATCGTCTCTTGGACTGGAGACAAAAAGAAACAATCTTGCCGCTACATTCCAGCTGAGACATCAAAGATACTGAAAGAAGCAATGTTTGATCGTAATCTGATCGAACCACCAAACACGGTCAAACGTATAAAAAAATCAATCACCCTATAATTATGAGCTCAATCAATAAAGTACTTATTCTCGGAAATCTCACAGCAGATCCAGAGATCAAAGAAACTCCAAGCGGAAAGAAAGTTGCATCTTTCTCAGTTGCTACCTCTATCAAGTGGAAAGACGATTCATGAAATAAGCAAGAGAAAGCAGAGTTTCATCGCGTAACAGCTTGGGCACACCTTGCAGAACTCGCAGAGAAATATCTTTCCAAGTGAAAGAAGGTACATATTGAGGGACGTCTTGAGACTCGATCATGGGAGGATGAAGATTGAAAAAAACGGTATGCAACACATATCATTGCCGAGAACATGATCCTTCTCACTCCAAAGAGTGGAAACAAAGAACCTGATTTGAATAATGATGACATGCCAGAGAGTCTCAAATCGAAATATGATGAGCCTTCAAAGAAAGATTCTCGAGTGAGTGATGAGATAAGTATTGAGGACATCCCGTTCTAAAATGGACTTCTTCACCTCCCTGCACGAGGATAACTGACAGCGTGAGTGTCTCCACGATAAAAGAAAGGGACACATCGGTCACATTGCATCGCCTCCTCGTGGCGTGACTGGATAACCAACCAAGATGCAAATCTGCCAAGATGGGTCACGAAAGTGATTGTTCGCTAAAACGCCTTTCCTTTATCGGAAGGGTGATGAATAGAAGTCAACTCCATAGTGAATGACAGTAGAGTCAAATGAGAACATAACAATTTGACTCGAAATGATTGATCTAGAGTTATGGTGCGATCAGTAGAGCGTGGGAAAAATTCCCGCCTCTGAGTTGCTATTCATCACCTTTCTTATAAAAAATATGATTTTCTTTATTTTCAAATTTCTTACATTCTGGATAGTCTTTTGATTGTTTGTATATGCATATTGCAAAGGATATAATCATGCATCGAATTTCCTTGGATTTTGTCTCATCATGCAGCAAATATCCTTGTATTGGTCTCTATACCTTATGAATCAATAAAATGCCAAAACGAAAAAAAGATTTGAGAAAACCACTTTCTCAGAAAGAAATCAACAGACGACTTGTACAATCATGAGTCGCTATGCTTGAGAGTCCAGAGAGAATGGATCCTATAAGAGAACCAAAGAAGTCAAAGACTCTTGCACTCTCATTGCTCATGATTATCCTATGAATCGCAGGACTCATCGGATATTGTGTCCTTTCATCTTATTCATTTATCTAGTATGAAGCAGAACACACCAAGGACAAGCGATCAAGAGTTTCAAGAACACCTCGCAATGCTTGAGAGACGACGAGAGAAGCAAAGACAGTTTCTCATCGCTCAGGAAATACGAAAGCCAGTACAGGATCGACTCAGAAATATTATGAAGTAACCACATCGAATATGATCGCCAAGAAATCAATCAAAGAACATTCCATTGCTTGAGATCCTATTGGAGAACAACAGGTGAAAGATATTTGAGTTTCAAAAGTTGCCGTCATTGCAGAAAAAAAGAAGAGAAAATCACCAAGAAAAATCAAAGGGATCAAGACAAAAACAGATGGAACCAAGGCAAAGAAACCATGGTGAAATCAGCAGAAAATTGGCAAGGAAAACGGTGTGACTGAGGAGACGCCCGCACAGAAGAGTCAGCGTGATATGAAAATGCGGGATTTACTATCAGAACAAGCATTTTTGATGTGTGAGTGATACGCTCAAGCCCTAGGAATCAAGGTTCGCTATAGGAAAACGAGCAAAGAACGCCTTATGTTTGCTGCCTTTCTTGCACTTCCAGAGTGTCAATCAATCCAAAGACAAGACTTTGCAAAACACATTTGAGTACACAAGAATACTCTCGTCAATTGGAACTTTGATACCATGGTGATGAAGGCTCGAAATGAGATCATGCAGCGTCACTTCATGCAGTACACTCCCAAGCTCATCATGGCAATGATTGAGGGTGCTCAGCGTACCAATCTCATCACTTGACTCGGTGATGCAGCAATGCTGAAACTTGCATTCCAGTTTGTGGAAAAATGGCAGGAGAAATCAGAAGTAGACGTCACCTCTGGTGGTGCTCAGATCGTATGGTGACTCAATCCATCGCAATTCGTTGATCAAAGCAAGATACCATCACAGGAGGAGCAAGAAGCCGAGGATGATGATGAAGAGGAGGATGATGACAAAAGTGGTACATAATCACGGCTTTTCATATCACATTCAATGGCAAAGAGCATGTATGATCCGTTCCCAAAGCAACTTGTCTTTCATAGCTCAACAGCACAAAATCGACTCTTTGGATGAGCAGCGGGACCGTGAAAGTCTCATGCATTCCGAATGGAGCTTGTAAGACTAGCACAATCAGCACCGAAAATGCGTATCGGTGCTTTTCGCCGTACATTCCCGGAGCTTGAAGCCTCAGTGATTATCCCTCTATTGGAGATCCTACCGAGATGATCATACAAGTACAACGAATCAAAGCACGTGATGAAGTTCCCTAATTGATCTTATATCAAGTTCGGTCACGTTCAGTACGATAAGGATGTTTTCAGATACCAAGGTGAGGAGTTCGATGCTATTGGGATTGATGAGCTTACTTTGTTCAATGAATTTCAGTTCAAGTTCCTGAAGTCTCGCTTGCGTACTACAAAGACATATGTGAAGCCGTGTTTCTTTGCTACTACGAATCCGGGAAATATCGGGCATGCATTCGTCAAAAGACTCTGGATTGAGCGTGATCATGATGTATCCGAGGCAAAGGAGAGCTGGGAGTATATACCCGCCCTTGTATACGATAATCCTATATTGATCAAGAATGATCCCTCCTATGTAGCTCGTCTTGAGTGATTGCCAGAGGATCAGAAAAAAGCGATGTTATTTGGTGATTGGGATGCATTTGCTGGGCAGTATTTCAAAGAATGGAGAAAAGATATACACGTCGTGAAACCGTTCAAGATCCCGAATGAATGGCGAAGGATCATTGCTCTCGACTACTGATACACGAATCCATCAGCGGTACTTTGGATCGCGATTGATCAGGATGATAATGCCTATGTATACCGTGAGATCTACACGACGAAAAAGACATACTCTGAACTCTGTGAGATGATTCGTGACTCTATGAATGAGGATGAGGAGATCTTTGCACTCGTTGCAGATCCAGCATTGCAGGCGAAATCTCCTGATACTTGAGTATCATTCTTCGACGTTGCGAAAAAGTACAAGTTCAATATAATTCCTGGAGTAAATGATCGCGTGCCGTGATGGAATGTGCTGCGATGATACTTGAAGATCACCGAGGATGAAAACCTTGGATGAACAGCAAAGCTCAAAATCTTCTCGGGGTGTGCCAATCTCATCAGAACACTTCCGACTCTTATCTATGATAAAGTCAAAGTTGAGGATCTCGACACTGATGGAGAAGATCACGCACCTGATGCCCTCAGATATGGTCTCGTATGGGTAGCAAAGAAAATGATTTGACTCACGGCGGTCAAACAGCTCAATGAAGTGAAAAAGGAAGAGAATGCAAGGCGTGGTAAATCAAGCAAAGCTCCACTCATCGCAACTCGTTTCTAATCTCACAAACATATGGCAAGCAATGAACTTGAAACCGTAAAGGTGCCATGACAAAATACTCCAGGGGAAAGTTTGGTGCAGAAATCAAAAAAGATTCCTCTCAACGAGCTTTCTCTTGAAAAAGGGTCCTCAGGGACAAAGCTTTTTTGAGGTCAAATCTATGAGGAGTATAATGCCAAGCTCTCAGGACAACGAGGGCTTGAAATATACGAGGAAATGAGAAGATCTGATGCTCAAGTGTATGCAACGCTTACCGCTATGGAGCTTCCTATTCGCTCCACTCTCTGGTATATTGACGCTGGTGAGACAGTGGATGAGAATTGAGAGGAGACAATCACGGATCAAGACTATGCAATAGCAGCCTTTATTGAGGATGCTCTTTTTGCAAGAATGGAGATCACCTTTGATGAGTTCTTGAGACAAGCACTCACGATGCTCCCTTTTGGCTTCTCAGTATTCGAGAAAGTGTACAAGGTGGAAGGTGACAAGATCTATATCAAGAAGCTCGCTCAGCGTCTCGCACGTACGGTGTGGCAGTGGAAGCGATCGGAGAGTGGACGCCCTGGGATTGTTCAGTTCGTGCCTATGAATGATGAGGGAAAGCCAGCAAATATTGAAATTCCAGCAGAAAAACTCCTCGTCTTTACATTCCGAAAAGAGGGCGACAACTTCGAGGGAGTATCGGTGCTTCGATCAGCTTACAAACACTGGTATGTCAAAGATACTCTCATCAAGCTTGATGCGGTCAAACACGAGCGTCAGGCTATAGGGATTCCGGTGCTAACGCTTCCAGATATTCACACGGATGAAGATGCAGACGAAGCAGAACTCATTCTTTCCAATCTTCGAGCAACTGAGAAATCATATGTTGTTCTCCCTGGTGAGAAATGGAAGTTCGAGTTTGCGAATATGGGAGCAGGGACAACCGCAGATGTCGAAAAATCAATGCTCTTTCACAACCGTGAGATCTCAAAGAATATTCTCGCTCAATTTCTCGAGCTTGGTGCATCTGGTGGATGATCATATGCACTCTCAGAGGATCAATCATCTCTCTTTATGCTTGCTCTCTCATCTATTGCCAAACAGATCGCAGAACAGATCAACCGTGAACTCATTCCAGAGCTCGTGAATCTCAATTTCGACATAGCAGAGAATCAATCCTATCCAAAACTATGCTTCAACCGTCTTGGTGAGATTGCATACGATAAACTCTCATCATCACTCTCATCTCTTGCAGGTGCTGGTATGCTTACTCCAGATGAAGATCTTGAAGATCATATTCGTAAAGTATTCGATCTACCAAAGAAGATGGAGGAGGAAAATGGATGAATGGAGGCTGAGGATGATATGGAAATGGAAGTTGATGACGATACTTCTGAGATGGAGCAATCAGCGGATGAGCTTGATCAAGAAGAGATGGACGCTCAAACAGCTGAACCAACTCCAGAAGAAGAAGCGGCACAATCAGATCAAGAACTTGCATCACTCGAAAAGGAATTGAATGCACTTGAAGCCTCTGAGCTTGCAAATATAGCGATCAACCTATCAGAATCATTCTCAGAGAATGAGATCATGTCTCATATGTTCAAAGCTCCAGTCGATGATGAGACCAAGAAGAAAATCTCTGATGCACTCAAGGAGTATTGGAGGACTCACGGAAAGAAAACTCCTGATGATCTCGCAAGAGCTCAGAAACTCGCGACGAGCAAGACAAAGAGTGCTACTTCTAGCATATCAGAAGCGACGAAATCATATCAGAAAAATATTGCACCTCTCAAAGCAAAGCTTGACGAGATCAAGAAGCTCAAAGATGGGGTAGGATATGGAAAACGCGATCCGAAAACACGAGCAAAGATCAAAGCAATGGCAAGTGAGATCCGTTCTGAAATCAAGCGTCTTCGATCTGAGAAAGATGTGAACGTCAAAGCACTCCGAGAGATCAAGAAGAATGCTATGAATAGCAAAAAGGAAGTGAATGCAGAGATCAAACGACGCTCGCAGGCGATCGAGTGAGTAATCAAGAAGATGAAAGAGGACGTGAAAGCGAAGAATGCTACACGCTCAGAGTCGATTCGATCACTCGCGGATCAAGTACGATCCAACAATGAAACGGTAAAAGCTCTCTATGATCAAGCTCGATCGCAAGCAGATGGCAAGAAGTGAAAGGAAAAATCTGAGATCATGAAGAATGCAAAGAGTCTTGCTGATGGAATCCGAAAGGAGAATGAAACGCTCAGGAATGCAGCCCGAAAGCTTCGAGATGAGGCAAAAACTGAGAGAGAAAATGCACAGTCAAAGGCTGATGCCATTCGTGATGCTGCGGATATGAAGAAGAACAAAAAGGATGTTGCAGTTGATACAGAACTTGCAAAGAAACTCGGCTTCTCAGATGTGGAGGATATGATTGCATTTTCTGAATCGAAAGCTATCTTCGATCCTCGCGTAATCCTTAACGTACAAAATCATGACGATCAAGTGTAGTCACGTACTATCGGATGACGTCTCTCAATACTTCGCAGAGAGTGCATACATCACAAATGACGTGATTGATGCACTCTATGCGATGTGTGCAAGTGATGAAGACCGACAAAAGCTCAAGACTTTCTGATTTATTCGTAATCCATACGAAGAAACAGCTGGTCTTTTGACTTTTGCGGAGAGAAAGATCAATCTTGTGAACATAGAGCGGACTTTCAATCAGATGGATGAGAGCTTTCTTGCCGAGGTGAAGAAAGTAACGAATCAGAAGAAAGAGGAGTACTTGAAGATGATGGAGCGATCAATTATAGACAAAGACTTTGAAGCGATTGGCAGTATCAGACCTGATATGGGTGGAGATGTAGCCAAGCTCTATGCTGAGAATATGAAGACGATATTTGAAGTAGGTAAAAAGACAGCCTCTGATGAACTCGGTGTCACCTCTCCAGAGACGAGCAAGGACGTGCGATGACTCTATAGGGCACAATCTCAGCAGATGGAGGACAAGATCTGAAACGAAATGGCAATCACCGCACAATCTGAGGCACTCTACAACATAGCCAGGGGAGCCGTGGCATCGTACACGCTTGATATGGTACAAAAGGCAGTCGATACCAAACTATCAAAGATCGTCGTGGCTTCTGGTACTCAGGCGATGGGTGGAGCTTTCAATACAGGTCGTCTTGCAGTGTTTGAGAAGCATCGAGATATGATATACGGATTTCAATATACCGCCGTGATCGATCGCAGGACTACCAACCTCTGTATGAGTCTCAATGGTCGTGTGATTGGTCCGAATGATTCTGATTTCTATCGTCTAGCTCCTCCAAATCATACAGGGTGCCGCTCATTCTGGGTTGAGATCCTCAAGGATGAGTTTATCAAGCCAGCAATCGAGTGAATACCGGACAGCATACCTCGCAACCGTACTGGACTCACAAACTTCCAAGATCTTCAAAAGATCATACCATACAAGCCAAAGAGTGCAGCAACTCCAGATGAACAGAGATTGCAGAGAGAGGGAGTATTGAGACAGCTTGTCAAAGATCTCCAGGAGAAAGGAGTGAAGATGAAGACGACAGCTGAAGTGATTGCTCCAGCAGTTGAGAAGCTCTCGCCATACATTCCAGCAAAATCATTTGATGAGTTGGATGAGCGAGCAAAACAATTCTTCAAGAATATTGATTGAAACTTTCGACACTTCAAAGATCTCGACGTTGCAAATGCAGTGATGGAAGCAATCCACAATGTTCATCAGAAAGTACCATCACTGGAGATCAAAGCACTCGAATTGAAAAATGTGAAGCTCAAAGGTGCTGCCGCCACGATGTCTCACAATATGGCATTTGATAATCTTACTCTACGTTTCAATCAGAAATGATTGATCTCAATGGGTACTGATCGAAAGAAGCTTTCTGAGGTAAACGCTGAATACATCGCAGATATAGAAAAAAAGATTGAGTTCTACAAAAACGATACAGGAAATCAGCTTTCTTCTTACTATATCAAGAGTTATGAAGCACAAATAGAAAAGCTCAAGAAGCAATCGGATATATGGACAATGTCGAGTCTTGATAGTACTCTTGCTGATTGAGTGAAATCGATCACATATCATGAATTGGGACACGCCGTGGACAATGTAATCTCCTGAGCGTCAATGAGGGTAGCAAACTCAAAGCCTATAGTGTGAGATATTGAATTATGAAAATTCTCAAGGGACTCACATAGTCTCATGAAAGAGTTCAGAGAGAAAGCAAAAAAGGATCCATCGATTCTATCAGAATATGGGAAAACAAATATTCAAGAGGTATTCGCAGAGTCTCACGCTGCCTATTGGATGGATCATCACGAAAGACTCACTCCAGAGATCAAAAAATTCTTTGATGATCTCTATGATCATTTCTCTAAATAACCGCCTATGATAACACTACAAAACGTAAGTGATCTCTACCCTGGAAAGATGGTATCGGTAGTGGATGACTGATTCGAGCTCTTCGACATAGAGACCGCAAAGACTGAGTTCAAATCCTATAACGCAATCGTTGAGGAAATCAAGCAAGAACAAGGAACGCCAGAGGATGAACAACTCAATCCTTAACCTTGAGGCTGGGAGAACGTATACCAAGCAAGAGACGATGGAACTTTTTCTTGTCTTGCGTGAAGTTCTCAATATAATACTCGCAGACATTGTTGAGAGCGATTGTCAGGAGTATTCAAGCAGTGATATTTTCGAGCTTTTATCTTCAAAACGATCGAGATAATATGGACAAAGCACTCAAACATTTTTACAGCAAGTGTGTCTCGTTCGCCGAGCTTGCACAAGTTGAAAGTGGTGCACGCTCCACAATCCAAATACTGAGGACTTGATCTTGGAATCACCCGGTGTATGGATCTTTTAGCGTGACTGAAGCTGATCTCGATGAATTTGTTTTGAATTTCAGAAATAACGTACGAGGAGTCGATCTATGTGTTGACGTCAATCATGAATCGGATCATCGTGCAATATGATGGTTTCGTGAAGTGTATAGATCCGGTGATAAACTTTTCGCTGAGATCGAATGGACTGATGAGGGAGCAATGATTGTAAACTCAAAAGCCTATCGCTATTTCTCTCCGGAGCTATACTTCTCATTCCGTGATGAGATGACTGGAGAGGATATGCGAAATGTTTTGATTGGATGAGGTATCACAAATCGTCCATTCTTCAAGGGTATGCAAGCCTTGAAGATGTCCGAGAATGCTGATAGCAATTCAGGATCAGAATCAAACTTATATTTTTTCAATAATGATATGAAAAAGCAATTCTCAGAGATCGCAACCGAACTCAAAACACTCGAAAAGATCTCAAAAGATCAGCTCGACGCGGCAAAACTAGCATTCGAGGAACTCCCACAGGATGAGCAAATATCAAACAAGGAGGAAATGGATGCAATCGAAGCAAAACTTCAAGAGGATAACTCAGGAGGTGATGCAGGAAATGGAGAAGGTGGCGACGAGAGTAAGGATGGACAGCAAGATCAAAATATTCAGGCTTCTGAAACGATCAATGCAGCAATCTTTGCAGAAACTGGACTCAATATGGATCAGATCAAGGATATGCAACGCAAATTCTCTGAGATGGAGAGAGCTGCGAAATTTGCAGAGACAGAAAAGAAGCTTGAAGCTTATATTTTCTCTGATTCTAACAAAGACGGCGTGATTCTACCAAAATCAAAAGAAAAGTTTCTTGCTTTTGCAAGCAAACTTCCTGATGCACTTCAAGCAGAGTTCTTTGAAATCTTGAAATCAAAGAGTTTCAAGACTATCGATACGAAAGAAGTTGGACATTCTGATGGTGCTCAATTCTCTATTCCAGAGATTCCAGCTGGATACAATCGTGATAGTGTGATTCTTGATCACTTCGCGAAAGAGTTCCAATCAAAAGAAACTGGTCTCAAGTACGAAGATGCTATGAAAAAAGCAGCTAAATTCATCAATGAGAACGGTATCAAGTAGAGAGATTCATTTGTCGGAGGGTAAACAATCCACGAGACATCGAAGAGATGGTAAATCAAGCATCATTTATCTCTTTTCCTCTCTTATATGGAAAATTACAACAGCATCACAGGGATTGCAAACGCTGCCCTCGTTGATAAGCTCGCGGTCATGATGGATCCATCAGTTGCGGACGGTGTAAAGCTCCCAACAGCTGCAACCGTTGAGATCGTTGGTATCACTCGATCAAAGACAACAGCATCAGGACAGGCGATCGAAGTACAAACAGCAGGTCTTGCAAAATGTACAGCGGCTGGAACTATTGCACGTGGTGACTACGTAAAAGTTGATACAGCTGGTAAAGTTGTTACAACTGTAACGGCAGCAGATAAAGCGATCGGTATTTGTGCGAAGGGTGGTGCGGCAAATGAAACCGTCACGATTCTCCTCAAGCGATTCACTGTATAATTTATCTCCATAATCATATACCTATATGAACGTCAAAGATCTACACATCGACGCCGCCTTGACGAATCTATCAGTTTCATATGCACCTTCTGGGTTCATTGCTGATATTCTCGCTCCAATCACTACAGTCTCAAAGGAGTCTGATAAATACTACGTTTGGGATCGAGCTGATTCATTCCGTTCGTATGATGACAAGCTCGCACCTGGTGCAGTAGCTAAAACGATTGATTTCAATCTTTCCACTGATTCATACTTTGCCGAAGAGTTCGGACTTCGAGTTCGTATTCTATGGCGTGAGTTGGATAATGCAGATGTTGCACTCCGCCTTGAACAATCAAAGACAAAGAAGCTCAAAGATTCTCTTCTCCTTGGTCGTGAAAAGCGTGTTGCGACTCTTACACTCAATACAGCTTCATATGCAGCTGGTCTCTCCGTTACATACTCTGGTACTTCTCAATGGAATAATGCCGGTTATACTGGAGACATTGTACGAGAAATCGACGCAGCGAAAGAGGCAGTACGTGTAGCATGTGGAAGTATGCCAAACACTATCGTGATTCCAGCGGCAGTAATACCGACAATCACAAATCATTCATCATTCCGTGATCATTACAAATATACTGTCAATGATATTTCTGGAAATGGACTCCCAACAGTTCTTCGTGGACTCAAGGTAGTTGTACCGGGTGCTCAAAACACTACTTCAAATGAAGGAGCGGCGACGGCATCAGTCGGTGACATCTGGGGAAAGAATATCATTATTGCATATATCGATCCAACAGATGCTCTTGATTCATTCACTCTTGCGAAGACTTTCCGAGCTCAAGAATGGATGACAAGAAAATATGATATTGAGGCTGAACGTTCTCAGTACGTGGAAACAAACACAATTGAAGATGTGAAAATCGTTTCAAATGTGGCAGGGTACCTCATCAAATCGGTGATCGCCTAGCTTTCTAGGATTCCTCACTATGTGGGGGATCTCATGAAGGCGTGACGTCTTCTATTTCCTTATATTTTCTCTATGAAAAAGTATACTCTCACATCAGGGCTTTCACTTGACGGTGAAACATACAATGCAGGTGACAAGGTAGCACTCACAGATGAACAAGCGATCGAGCTCTCTGAGATCATTGATAATACTCCAACTCTTGAGGAAGTAGAGCCAGTTGATCCAGAGGAGACAACAAAATCAATCAAGAAAATGAACGTCGCTGAACTCATAGAAGTGATGCAAGCAAATGGAATTGAATTTGATCCAAATGGGACAAAGAAAGAATTCATTGCACTCATTGAAGCACAGACAGCAAGTGCTCCAGTAGATCCAGTTGATCCAGAGACTAAAGATCCTGAGTAATACCCACAAGGGGAGGTGGAAAAATTCCCCTCTCCTTTATTTATAGCATCTCATATGGACTTCTCACCAAATACTCTCAAACCGTGGATCGATCTGATCGTTGTATACGGTGGAACGCTCGTAGTCTTCTCAGCAATGCTATATTTCGGATTGCGATATGCAAATTTCTACCTTGATATGGTGATCAGTAGGAATGGAAGAACAAGCATTGAGAAAATACGAGACATACATGAGGATATAGACAAGGAGGAAAATGAGAGAAGTCGTGCTCAGATGCGTGCTATACAAAAATATCTCGATGATCAAGCTGAGTATATATTTTCTCAGTGAGTGGATCGAGTCAATGTATGGGTCAATCATAACGGTACACGAGCTGGAAAATTTCATTTCATCTTCTACTCCCTCATCGCAGAGTTGGTAAATGTTTGAGTGAAATGATTCGGATACTCCAGTATACAGCCTGGTCGTCTTCCCTATTACGTATTCGCATATTATGAGGAAGAGATCTCACAAAGGTGATTCGTCTTCAAGCATGATAATGAATTGCGAGGCACTCCACTTGCAATCGCAAAGGACTTCTGAACAAAGACGGTCTATGGACTTCCGCTCAGTTCGATCAACGGGATGAAGGTATCAGGAATCATATTTTTCACAGCAGTTCACAATCATATGGAGTCAATTCCAAATGTTGAGAATATAGCAAACGACGTTCGAGCTCTCCTAATATAGAAATATGGCAACTTATAGTCTAACCGCTAGCATACGAGATGATGCAGGCTTCACAAACAATACGTATATCGTCGATGCTTCGATTGATATACAACGTTTGCGAGCCTATGCACTCATCAACTCCTATGTAGGGACTCGGTATAAGATACCATCGCTCGTGGATGCTAATTTCGTTGGATCTCCAGCAGCACAACTCTTGGAGAGTATCGAGATCAATCTTGGTGGTGCTTATCTTCTCATCAAAGAGTATTGACCGGCTGGTCGTGATACCGACAAGGATTGATACAGGAGATTTGAAGACGTCAAAACACTCCTTGCTGAGATCCGAGATGGAAAGCTCTCTCTCTTTGGTCTTGATGGGAATCTCCTACCTGGTATAGATGGAACGAATCAGATAGGAGGTACGATCCGTGGATTTGTTACGGATGAGCTGCCACGCTTCTCAGTTGATGACACTTTCTAATATTCTCTATGGCTTTTCTAGAATTTCGCGTCGATGGTGAAAAAGTTCTTTCTCGTAATCTCCGGATCATTGCTGATAGCGTGGGAGATATGCAAAAGGAACTTTGACAGGTCGGTGAGTTGGTTCGAGTATCAGCCAAAGAAAATATCGATCGTGGATGATCTGAGACTGGTGGGAAGTGGAAACCACTCTCACAGAGAACACAGGAGATGCGTGCAAAGGGTCGTTGATACTATAGAAATGCTCCGAGTGGTGCTGGTCCATCTGGTCCAGTGCTCAAATGGACGTGAAAGATGCAGAATGCTTTCAAATCAGAGCCTGAGAGCCTACAGGTGACAATCTCCAACCCGACGCCCTATTTCAAGTATCATCAGAGCAAGGTGCGAGATAATGTGAGACTTCCAAGACGTCTCATGCTGGAGCTATCGCAAACCGACAAGGTACAGGCAATGAGTATTCTCGCAAAGTGACTCAATAAAAAGCTACAAGGTGGAAATTATGGGCGTCAATTCTAATTCTCTTCTATGGAAAAAGTAATACGAGGAATAATCGAAATACTCACAGCAGCCAGAACAGCGGCGAGCGTGTGAGATCCTATCAAGAAGGTCAAAGGAATTTTCTTTGGAGATCCAATCCTCATACCGCTCTCACAATTACCCGCAATCGTTGTAGTTCCTATATCGGATCAGATCACAGCACGAGGGACGGTATACGATCAAGCAGATGCAACGATTCGAGTCAAGCTGGTGCAGAATCTCAAAGATGATCTCTGATCAAGTGCAATCGCTCCAGAAAACCTGAAACTCGCAGAATATGCAATTCAATTGATGGAGCAGAGAGACGTGAACGGTAAAATCAAGACGGTATCGATTACAGGGGCACTCAGAGCACAGCCAGAGTTGCCATATCAGGGGTCAAGCTCGGTAGCTTGGAATGGAGACTATGATATAGAGTATGGCTTCACGGATGTTCGGTGATATGTTGCCTTTGAAACGACACTCACTCTCAAAGTGAAAACCATATCGGATCGCTTATAATTTCTCACTTTTCTCATATGGAACGCAAGATCAAAAACAATTCAGATCGTGTACAGTGCATTCACTGATTCGTGGCTTTCGAGCCATGAGAGGTGCGATCATTCACGAATGAAGACGCTGAGTATATCCTCGCGAATCCTTTTTTTGCAGAAATCATTGACGATGCCAACACGGACGGCAAAGGAAATGAGAGTGCAAAGAAAGCCAAGCAGAAAGACTCAAAATAATACTTTTTCACCATTTCATCTATGGCATCAACTCGCCTATGATACCTCGCAGTCAAAAAAGAAACGGTTAGAGGTACAGTCGTGAAGCCTACAAACTTCATACGTTTCAAAGAATGAGCGATCGAGTACGCTCAGGAAATCATCGAGAATAATCCTATCCAAAATGTACGCTGGAATGCTATCACGGCAGTACCGGGGAAAGTTGCAACGGATGGATCATACAACCTCGATGGTGACGCTCGCGATATTGGATATTTTCTCCTTGCTGGTCTTGGTACATACGCACCTACTACGCTTGGATCTGGAGCATTTCGCCATACATTCAATACAGCAAATAAACTTCCATCACTCTCTCTTGAACAGCTTCAAGGTGATTCAACTGGTGCTGATAATGTTGTATCACGTGCATTCGGTGTTCTCGTTGATAAAATTGAGATGAGTGGATCAGATGGAATCATTGGTATGCAATTTGATGTGAAGGCTACCTGAGTATTTCTCAAATCAAATCTCTTGGCAACCGCTGCCATTGGTACTCCATCTACTATTGATATAGTATCAAGTGAAGGTCTCGTTGTTGGTGATCTCATCACAGTTGCTGAAACATCTGGTACTCTCTCAACTGAAAATACAGCAATCGTTGCAGTAACCGACAGTGATACAATTACAGCAAATCTTACAGTGGCAAAGGCTATCGCCAATGCTCCAAAAGTGGAACTCAGGGCACAAACTCCAAGTTATTCAACAGCACAAAAGGTATTCTCATTCATGCATGCTTCATTTCAATTCGGTACAAATCTCACAACAGCAGCATCAGCAACTGAAGAGAATGTAGAGAATTGGACGTTTACATATATGAACAATCTTGAGGAGCGATACGGATCACTCCGAGCTACTCCATCAGTGATCGCGGAAAAGGGTGCGAGCGGTACTCTCAAATTTACGAAATTCTTTGAGACTCGTACAGATCGCGATAGATACCTTGATCAGACTCGTCGTGCATGTATTCTCACGCTCAAGCTTCCTGATCTTGTTGGATCATCAACTACAGAGCGATTTGCTCTCATATTGAAGATGTCAGATCTTCGATTCACAGGGTATAAGATGGATACTGGTGCGGATGATGTATACGTTGCGGAAATGGAAGCTTCACTCTTCTACGATGCAACTGATGCAAAGGCTCTCCAAATCGAACTTACAAACGACGTCACTGATTACGCAGTATAACAAAAGAGACTCTCGCTTTGAGAGTTTCTTTTTTTTTGCTTTCTGATATAATCAGAGCATATATCTTTCACCGCAAATCTATGCAAAAAGTAGTAATTCAAGATACACGCAGAACAGAAACCGTCGAGCTTCCATCATATCCATGATCTCAGGTTGTTGTATATAAAGATCTCAATATTTGACAGCAAAGGGCTCTACAAAATTACACTGATAATTTCGAGCGTGGTCTTGCAGCTTCTCAGATTGCCATCAAAGAATGGAACTTGTACGCTGATGAGAATACTCCACTTCCTATCACGGTTGAGACGCTTGAGAAGTTCAATGAAAAAGATCTCCTCGCTATCTTCTCAGTAATCACAGGGAAAACAACTGAGGAGCTTCAATCAATGGGCTCTGGAGATGTAAAAAAAAATACAGTGACCGAATAAGCCGGATCACAAAGAGGCTCATTCGAAGTAGATCATGAACTCAGTCCGCATATATTCCAGAATCAGAATATGAAGCAGTACAATTTCTCTCTGATTTCGTGCTGATGGATCGTTTCTGATGGACTCCACGGCAAATTGAGGAACTCACAGAATTTGAATATGAAGCGACTCTCTCGGTAATAGATACGCTCGGATCTATTGAAAAATCAGAGAGGGAGAAAAAGGGAAATCGAGCAAAACAATAATCCTTTCTCACTATGGCTGATAACTCATTGAACGTAATCATCAAGCTCACGGACAACGCGTCCGCGGGCTTGAAGTCGTTTGCGGATGGAGTCGATAAAACATGAGACAAGATCAACAATGCTACTCAATCAGCTCAAACATTCACCAAGGTCGTGACTGGTGTTGGTGCCGTTGTTGGGTGATATGCAGTCAAGACATTTATGGATTTTGAGAAGACGATGAGTGGTGTGAAAGCCGTGTTGTCTCCAACTACTGAGGAGTTCTGAGCACTTCAAGCGAAAGTAAAACAACTCGGTGCAGATACAGTCTTTTCACAGGGTGAGATCGCGAGAGCAACTGAGGAACTCGCCAAGAATGGTCTCAATACTCAACAGATCCTCGAAGGTGCTCTTGATGCCACAGCAAACTTTGCGAGTGCCGCTGGTACAGATCTCACGAATGCTGGTACGATCATGAGTGATGCTATGAATATATTCAAGCTATCCACAGATGATGCAGCAGCTGCGATCAATGAGATGACATGAGTGACGGTTGTATCAAAATTCGGTGCGAATGATTATGCTCTTGCTCTCTCACAAGGCGGTGAAGCTGCGAAGCTTGCCGGTATATCATTCACCGAGTTCAACACGTCTATCGCTGCCATATCGAATGGCTTCTCATCATGATCTGATGCTGGTACATCTTTCAAAACGTTTCTTCAACGATTGGTGCCACAGAGTACAGCTGCCGCGGATGCTATGGAGAAATATTGATTCAGTGCATATGATGCAACTGGAAAGATCAAGCCTATGAGTGCGATTGCTGAGAATCTCAAGAAATCTTTTGCAGGTCTCTCAGATGAACAAAGGAATGCAGCATTGACGACAATATTTGGGTCTGATGCACTGAGAGCCGCTTGATTGCTCGCAGAACAATGAGCAGAGGGAATGGATAAACTTGCAGCATCTATCAGCAAAGTTGATGCAGCAGAACAAGCAAAAACTCGACTTGATAATCTTTCGGGATCTTTTGAACGTCTCAAAGGTACCGTTGATGTGATGATGACGAATCTCGGTGCCGAGATTGGTGAGAGACTCAGACCGGCGATCGATGGTCTCAATAATGCATTGAGTAGTATGGGGGATTGGTGGAAAAGTCTTTCGCCTGAGATGCAATGAGTAATCACGACAATTGGAACTATTGTTGCGGTGATTGCTGGTCTCGTATTTGCTATTGGTGCGGTTGGTATAGCTATTTGACCGGTACTCGGTGCACTCTCGGCAGCTGCCGGAGCTATCACATTTCTTATATCTCCTATCGGGCTTGTGATTGCCGCACTTTCAGCACTCTGAGCAGCGTACGCGACAAACTTCATGTGATTTCGTGATACGATCAATTCAGTATTCGCGGCAGCCAAGCCACTCTTTGATACATTCATATCTACCATGTCTCTCTTTGTATCGCAAGTGATTACATATATCAATCTACTGAAAGAGCCATTCATGACGATATGGAGTGCGATTGAGCCGGTAGTATTATGATTTTTGACAGTTTTTTGAACATACTTCAAAGACACTTTTGAAAATATCATCACTATGTTGAGTGGAGTATGGCAAGTGATCTCTGGTATATTTCAAATCGGATTCAATCTGATTGCTGGAATGTCTACAATATTTCTCAATCTCATCACTGGTGATTGGTCGTGAGCATGGGAAGCACTCAAAGTAATGCTCGCATGAGTTTGGGAAGGTATAAAGCTTATATTCTCTGGATCATTTACTATCTTATGAGGTATGATGTCTCAGTATATAGCAACGGCAAAGCTCATGTTTGGTGCATTCTGGGAGGGTCTCAAAGGAATCGTGACAATATGATGGAATGGGATCAAATCCGTTGTCACTGGTATGTGGGATGGTATGAAACTTTTATTCACTGATGGTGATAAAATTGTTTCAGCAGTATGGTCTTGATTTACAAATGGTCTTCAATCGGCAATGATCGGAGCTTGGAACGGAATCAAATCCACCATTGCGAGCGGTATCAATTGGATGATCGAGAAGATCAATAAACTCATCGAAAGTATCAATTCAGCAGCCTGAGCAGTTGGTGTGAATATCAACAAGATACAGCCAGTACAATTCCAGAAATGAGGGATCGTACCATGATTCGGAGCATATCAATCAGGAGGTATCATATCAGGTGGGAAAAATCCAGCTTCTCATGATAAAATTCCGGCAATGCTTGATCCGGGTGAACTTATTTTGAACAGAGCACAACAAGGAAATCTTGCCGAGCAGATGACAGCATCATCAAATCAATGAGGAGCACCGACAATGATTATTCAGGTCACCGGAAATTCATTCTATTGATCTGATTCGGATTTTGCTGAGAAGGTTGGAGATGCAATCTTTGAGAAATTCAATGTTCACCAAGCTCTCCCTTGATTCTAGCCATACACTCCTATGATTCGTACCTATGTAAACGATACCGACATCACATCATCGGTAGAATATGGATCGCTCCAGCTTACAGATCAGCTCAATAATCGGAGAAATACCGCTAAATTTCGTGCATTCAACACGACAATAAGCGAAGCTCAGGTTGTTGAGATTTTTCGATGAGCGAAATTGACATCATCGGCGACATCATGAACATCATCAATCGTGGTGGATGATACGTTTCAGAAATCGGAGTTTTTCTATACAGGACGAAAGATCTTGATTGGGTATCGTGGATCCTCTGAGGAGGTTGTATATGTTCAAAGTGTCAATCACAATACCAAGACGATCACGATTGTTTGAACACTTCGAGAAACTCACGCCGTGTGAGAAATGATTGGATGGGAGATCTTCGCAGGTGTCACACTCAAAAATCCAGTCGAAGAGATCGGAAAATCAGATACTCGATCATATACGGTGGACGTTGCAGATTTTTCCTCAATGCTCGATCAGAAAGTGATCGTTGATACGTACGAGGATATGTACGCACGCGAGATCGTCGGGAGAATCGTATACGATTTCACTTCTGATGATAGCCGTGTAGATCTCAATGAGTGTGAAGTACTCACAGGAATCACAACGTCAGGCGTGGCAATAACTCCAACTCTCTCGACTGAGGCAATATACAAGCTCAAAAGTATCAATCTCGGTGCGAGTGGTGCGTGAGTTGCTACTTATCGTTTCCCTATTGCTGGATCTCCAGTCAATATCTCCACCTATAATCGGATCAGGGCGTGGATCAAAATGATGGATCTCCCGGCGAACTTTATCAGCTCGATCACGTGTCGAATTATTGACGGTACTGGTAAAAAATTTGAGTGGAATGATGGTATCATTAGTGGTCCAGGTTGGTCGTATGATTCTTTCGACTTCACACGTTCCAAGTGGATAGGAGGAACGCCAAGCAAGACAACAGCAACCTATTTTGAAATCGAGATTGTAGCACTCCAGGCAATCACACTATGAGACATCAAAATTGATCGTATTTCCGCGACATCTGGTGGATTCACTATACGATGAGTGACGAAAGGGAATATTCTTTTCAAAGATGTGAGGGCACAGTACAAGAAGCCATCGACATTTATTGAGTCTCTCGCCAAGAACAATGGATTTTTCTGGTACGTTTCCACTGAACGAGATGTACAATTCTTTGCTTCTGAGGATCGACTGGCTCCAATGACGGTCACTGATACTTCGACGAATTTCAACAAGCTCAAGATCACCGCGGACATTACGAATCTCAAAAATCGACAAACCGTGAGGGGTGGGCAGGCTCCAGATTCCAACCTATACGATCAGTTTCATGTTTGTGATGGTGAGGAGACTTCATATCGTCTTGACTATCCACCAAAATGACTCAATGTATACGTTGATACTGGTGGATGATTCGTACTCAAGACGCTTGGAGTAGAAAACCTTGTTCCAGATAGCTCGGTTGATTTCGTATTCAATTTCTCAGAGAAGACGGTACGCAATGGATCTATTGCAACGCTCAACGCTGGTGACGTTATAAAGCTTGAGTACTATCCTTACAAAGATATTCGAGTACAGATAAGGAATCAAGCATCAATCGATTTGATGAAGTCACTTTTGTGAGGTGATGGAATATTCGACGGTGCGGTGATCTCTGATGCTTCGATCAAGACATTTGATGAGTGACGGTCTAGGGCAAGAGCGGAAATAAACGCGTATTCAAATCCTATTCTATCAGCTACCTTTGAGACTGAAATGGATGGGCTTGAGGCTGGGCAAATTATCCATGTAACCTATCCACTTTTTTCAATCGATTCTGATTTTGTGATACAGAAGGTGGATGCAAGGCAAAGGACAATTGATTGACCGTTGCTCTATAGCCTCTCTTGTGGCTCTTCGATGTACGGTCTCACTGAGTTCTTTCAATATCTTCTGAAAAGAGACGGTACATGATCAATCGACGTGGCTGAGATCGTTGACGTGGTGCAAACGATAGATGAAACGCTCATTTTCTCGGATGCTTACATATTCAAAAAGAAATCACCTCCTTTCTATGTGCACTCTCGCAATCTCCCCTATGATATAAATTTGAACTTTACAGAGGGCGGTACAGCGAATGATGCATATGTTGGCTTCTCTCAAGTTGCATAAGTCAAGAGAAAAAGTATAATCTTTGCAATATGAATGCAGAAATTCTTCTCGCTCCTAATTATCGCTTTACTGTGATGGAATCAGAGATCGCAGCAAGGATTTTCTTGCTCTCTCGATGACATAAGGAAACTGATCCCCTTGTTACTATCCTTGCTGATGGTATAAGAACAGGGGCTTTTTGACATCGTGAAGAGATCGCAAAAGCCATTCGAGAATATGAAGGGCATCTTTCATCTCATTTCCGTATTATCGAGGCACATAATAAAATCCCGAATGTGCTCAGATACGAGCTTGCGAAACTAATTGCGTGACAAGTTGTCGTGCCAACTTTCAAAGCAAACTATCTCGCACTATGAAATGGTTCAACAGCTCCAGCAAATACAGATACGGTACTTGATAATGAGACGATCAGAGGACTCTTCACGCAGAGAACAGCAACCGACAACGTCGCGTATCTTGATAAATTTTTCACGAGTGCAGAAGTTGGAGGTATGAGCTTTCTGGAGGCGTGAGTTTTTGTAGATGGAACGTGAACAATTGATACCGGGTATCTACTCTCTCGTGTTCTCATCAATGTATCGATCTCAGCAACTGAGACGCTCACGGTCAATACAACCTTTACTCTTAACTCAGCCACATAATGCAAGCATCAAATGTAGCATGGGCATCATGAGATCCAGTCACCGCCTCCCACTTGAATCAATTCAGAACAGATCTTGCGACGCTCTTCAAAGAGATCTCAAGTGAAGACTTCACAACGACATATAATTCATTGGGGCAACTCACACAGATTGTAGATAATGAAAATACAATCACGATCAATCTCACATGGACTGATTTCAATCCGGTACAAAGAAAATTGTATATTCAAAAGGTATGAGATCCAAAGAAATATACAGTCAATTATGCTGGTACACTAGGATCAATCTCTTCTATCTCTTACGCTTAGAATATGAATCTCTCACTTCCAGCACTCATATCAAGTTCATGATCTTCGGCAAGTCTCCCACGATCGATGAATCAAGACAACTATTTCAATCAAATATATCCAAATCCAGCATTTCTTGGATATAATTGATGTCCTTGATCACCATCAGCATATCAAAATGCAAGTCTTGCAAGCTACACAAAAACAATCGCAGATCATACAACACTTGAAACAGTTGGAGCAACTCCAATCAATGCATATTTTCGCACCATTGTTGATGCTTTCCAGAATATAGGAAACTTTTATTCTGCACTTGCTGATGTTTGAACTCAAACAGAACTCAAAGATTGATGGGCATTCACGGCAGTACCGACAACATGAGCGTATACATTCTCTGATACAGTACGTATTGCATCACTTGAAAAACTCAAAGCATGACAAACGGTGGGTGCAAGCTTTACATTTTGCCCAACATTCAAACTTACTTGACAAGCTTGAGCAAGTACAGCAACGACAATAAATTGTACAAATCTTGTAGCATCAGCAGTCGTAAAACTTATGAATACAAGTTGAACTTTGACGACTATTTGAACACTTGCATCAACAGCGGTATCAACTACAACGAGTACATGATTGACAAGCTCTACTCAAACATTGTTTGCTTTTGCTCCGGTTGCTACAACAACATTCACTCCCGTAACTTCAAGTCTCAATGATCGCATAGTAATTGATCTCACATTCTCTTGAACATTGAATACAGTTGCTGGCGCATCTGATACATACAATATATTCCCATATCTCTGATTTGGATTTATAGGATCAATTCGACAACTTCCAACAGACTATCAAGCATACAGGCCATTCCAAGTATCTATCTCATAATCAATAAATTATGACTCAAGAAGAACAACTCGAATATTTCGGGTATACAGAGGAAACATTGGTACCATCGGAATCATATGAATGAGAAGTTCCAGAATGATTTGAAAAATATTCAATCATTCTCAAGAATCCATTCACAGATGAAGAGTATCAGGTTGATCGCATTCGGGAAATATCGGAGGTAGAAACTACATTGAGAAAGAGTATGGTACAACATCAGATCATGGAATCGGATGACATATCATTGATCGATCTTCAATGAGTCTCCTTCTCAGATCAAGAGATCGGAGACATCATTGTCTATAGGGTATTTGGTGGAAATCCTCATGCTCAAATGGCATTGATGGCGAAGATCTTGAGTATTATGATGAAGCAGATGATGTGAGAAACTCTCTCCTCTCAGGAGATGGAAATTCTCGCAAAATCTGAAGAATCAAAAGCTCAGATCAATGAGATCCGAGCAAAATTCAATTTGCAGACGATCTCATAAAACTTTTATTTCTTGACCATACAGAATATGGCATTAGAAAACCTTGGGCGGCTGATGGGAATAATGACCAAGAAAGGTCAAAAGGCTTTCAGTAGTGCCCTCAATGGACTTGTCCAGGAAAATGACGTTCCAACTATCACTGCAACTTCAACCGTTTCGGATGTTTTTGATATTGTTACTCAATGAGCTGGTGATATTGTTACGATTGAAGGTGATACAAATGGTCAAAGATATATCAAGATTTCTCAATCACCATTCAATGCTGATACAGAAACGGTAATCACTTCGAAAGAGACATACAAAATGCCATTCGTTGTTGATTCTGCATTCTCTATATCAAATCGTCTTGTTGGTGTAGATACCGCTTTTGGTATTGTCTGAGTAGATGATACTGGAGCAATAGAATATATAACTCCTAGATCTGATGTTGCAATATCTGGTAATATTACAGTAGCGACAAATGTATGGACAATCAATACTACAGTTCCTCACGGTTATGTACCAGGAGATCGTATTGTTCTCGCTGGTAATACTGATTCTCGTCTCAACGTATGACCAGTTCTTATCACTGCAATTATTACAGCGACTCAGTTCACAATCACTTCTACACTTGCGAATGCTACCTATACAGCTGGTGGAACAATATACGTTGCTTGACCTATTGATGGAGCAGTAAACGCAACGAATCTCATATTCGATAATGCTACTGCAACAAATGCTTTCTCGACTGCTCGTAGATCTGGAAATTCAAAGTTCCAAAGTCCTGCTGTCACAGTTGGTTCAACTGCAATATCAAATACTCCTGGTGTGAGAACACAATCTTTTATACCAACTACAAGATATAGATTGCAAGCATATCCAGACTTCAATTATTTTGAGACTCTTCCAGTCAATAATACAGCATCACCGCAATGAGTATTCAAAAATGAAGTTGTAATTCCTGATTCGAATAAAGCCTACAAAGTGAAGTACAGCACAAGAAATAATGAAAACTTGTCTGCTCCAATAGCAAAGATTACAGCAATTTCAAAAGCTGGTGGAATAACTACAACTGTAACAACTGATGTTCCACACTGACTCACTGCTACTGTAGACTTCGTACAAATTCAAGGAGTACTCAACTTCACTGATTTCCCAAATCATACAGTTCCAACAGCAGTTGTAGCGGTTATAAGTCCAACACAGTTTACAATTTTTATGGGAGCAACAACTCCAATAATTTCTACAACAGGTGGTGTCGTATGGAAAATAAATGGCAACTGTACCATTCCAAATCAAACAAGTTCACGAACAATCGTAAATGTACTTGCATCTGGAAATGAACTAGATTTAACATTATCAGCATCTGTATCGGGTATGGTGCTTGCTGGTGATACAATCAGCGTATATGGTCTCTCTCCTTGACTCAGTGCTTACGAATGAGCATACCTTGTTCTTGATGCTACAACAGCTGGTACTCACGTTATTTGTAAGCCTATCAATAATGATGGTTCTACAAGAACGATTGCAGACCTTGTCTCTACACCAAGTGGTGGAATGCCTATCAAGCGTGTTGACTATATTATCTACTGGACAAGAGCAAAAGAAGTTCCAAGACAATCCGTTGAAATCACAGGAAGTGATGCAAACTCTGATGCTTCAAGAGGAGTGAAATCATTTCTCATAAACTCTTCTATTCCAGCATCATCTACACAAGCAGGGGGTAGTGGTACAAATATTTGGCAAGTTGGATGATATAGTGGTCTCCTCGTAGTTGATGTTACTTCAGCTGCTCTTACGACTACTACTACAACTGCTGCCATACAACCTGGTCTCATTGCTTGAGTCGGTGCATATGCAAATCAATTCAATGTGGTTGTTACTGCGGTAACTGGTACAACTCCAACTCTCGATGTATCTATTGAAGAGTCAATGGATTCTGGTACGAATTGGCAGCGTATCTATGATCTCCCAAGAATTACGGTGAATGGTATATACCCAACTCCACTTATTCGTGCATCTGGTACACGCTATAGATACGTTCAGACCGTTGCTGGTACGACTCCATCATTTACACGAGCAATCAACCGTGTGATGTTCTCTGGAAATGCACCGACTTTGAGAAACTTTGTGGATCGATCAATCAGTCTCACTACTCTCAATTCGACAAGCCCAACATATAACATCGAGGGAACGGATCGCGTGCAATTCTCAATATCAGTTGGTGCGATCACTACAACAGCACCGCAAGTACAGCTCGAGATCAGTGATGATGGTACAAACTTTGATTTGATCGGATCGCCAATCACAGCGGTTGCAAGTCAATCTGTACGCTCAAATCAAATCTCATCTATGGCGAAATTTGCAAGACTTCGAGTGACTACAGCGGGTGTCGGTGTTACTCCAAACTTTGTAAACATAAAAGCAATATGATTATAGCAACTCACATTCAGTCGGGCTCGACGTTTGAGATTACTGGTACCGTGTATCGCAGAGATGAAGAAACTGGAGCACTCATCATGTGTGTCTCATATCTTGATAAAGATGGAGTAACAGACTCAAATGAGTTTCCAATGAATGAAGAGACCGGAGAAATCAGTCACCCTGAATACTCTATTTCTCAAATATAGGTATGATCAAGCCTTTCAAAAAAGCCGCACTCGAAATAAATGGAACTCTCAGGAAAATCCAGGGAGTTCGTAGATTCGTTGTGCAGGAATATTTTGAATGGAAAATTGATTATTTCGACGATACAAAGTGACGTGTAATCATTCCAGCATGATTCGCGACAAACTTTGGATCAATACCGAGATTTCTCACTTGGATCTATGATCCTTGTGAGTATCTCGCTTATGTTCTCCATGATTACCTCTACTCAGATATTGCAGTTGTAATAATGAACGACTCCACAACAAGAGCAATTTCCCGAGAGGAAGCAGATGCAATATTGTTTGAATCTATCCAAGTGGAGGGCATGAGCGAGATCCTCGCGATCCCGGTATATTGAGCGGTTCGATTGTTCTGAGCTCATAATTTTCATAAAAATGAACATAATCAAGACGCTCCCGACTCCTAGGCAGCATCATGCAGGGAAAAACACGTGCGAATATATTGTTCTCCACCATACAGCGACAGGAGCGGGCACATTCGATGCTCTCCTGAATGCATTCGATCGTCCAAGCTATCAAGCATCATTCCATTATCTCGTGAGAGAAGATGGAGCGATCGCAAAGATTGGAAATGATACTGATATTCTATGGCATGCAGGCGTAAGCGAGTGGAAAGGGAAAGAGAATATGAACAAATATTCTATAGGAATCGAAATAGTTTGACCGCTTGCAGATGGTGGATTCACTGATGCACAGATGGAGGCAGTTGATGATCTTGTCTTTCATCTTTGCGAGGTACATAATCTCACAAAAGATCGAGTGATCCGACATAAGGACATCGCACCCGGTAGAAAATCGGATCTCTCTGATACGTTTTGGAATAAAAAGTTCAAAACATATTCAGACTGGATCGATGCAATATTTTTTATTCAGCCTCTTATGTCAAAATTCTCTCAAGCTCTCAAAGATGAGCAAATAAAAACTCCAGGTGTGGCACTCATTACAAAATTTGAATGAGATCAACCACTCACCGAATGAGAAACTCGTGAGCTTCTCGAAATCGGTCTTCTGAGACTCTATAGACTCCTGAAAAAATAATATGATGAAAGTACTCTCCTCCGCTACCCGAATTGTCTTGGTATTCATAGTGATCACTCTTTGTGCCACTACTTCTTATATCGTGTACAAAAATTCGGAGAAGGAGACAGTCGTGACGGCGGTACTCTGAGTATTTTCAAACGTCGCAGTGGCAATCGTGGCATTTTATTTCAAAGATAGTCGATCGAATGCATGAAATGAAAAATCACCTGAAAAACAAGACGATGGGAAAGACGATCAGATATAAACACTAGCAAGCCAGTGCAGGGCTCGAATTTGAGGCATTAGATGCCTTTTTTTCGTATATCGTGTGAAAAGTTTTGACAAAAGAGTACAAGAAGAGTATTATAAGAGTACAGAGTGAGCACAAAGCCACGAAGTATATTTTCTTACAAACCGCATATGCTAAATGAATCAGACATCAAAGATCTCGAAGAAATCGGATTTTCCCGAATCGAAATCTTCTATTCACTCATCGAGAGTGTAAAACCGAAAGACAAAAAATCTTTCCAAGCGATCCTTTGAGTAACTCCCCTTTTATCCAATCCACTTTATGAATAAAATATCACTCCATGATGCACGAGTGCGTGCATGACTCTCACTCCGGTGAGTTGTAGAAAAATCAAAAATCTATGGATGAGTCGGTCTCAAAACTCTCCACCTGATAGAAACAGGAAAACGAAAGAATGTGAGACCGAGCACACGAAGAAAACTCGAGCAAACTCTTGATCTCGGGATGGGACAACTTGATACAAATATCAATCAATAATTTTCAATCTATGAAACCGCAAATCATACCGTTCATGATCGCAATGTTTGTGATTGTGTTCACCACTCCGCAGGAGATGTCAGCAAAGCAATCACTCAAGCTTGAGAGCTATCCTATTATCATTTCTTGCAAGAACACCAAAACAAACGAATTTGTGAAGCCAAAAAACAAATCTATTGAAGATGGTGGATGTCTCATCGGCAAGAACATGAAAAATATCATGCTACCAAGTAAGGACCAAATGAAACTCATGAAAGAAGTTTTCAAAGATCGTGATGCTATTATCACAGCAATCACATTGATGAATCATGAGAGTCAATTCAATGCAAAAGCGAAAGGGTGCCACAAGAAAGGTTGCGATATTGGTCTTTTTCAAATCCGTGATATTTATGGATGAGCGAAGAAGACTCAAAAAGAGCAGATGATTTGGTTTCGAGATCGAAAGGCAGCACAGATCAAAGGGAATTGCTCGCATCGAGTAGCAGAGGGACAAGAAATGACTCTCAAGTGTATATTTGCTCGACATCGCTGAGATCTCAACATCAATGCAAAATATCCAACTGATCGCCTGAATGATTGGAAATTCTACAAAGAATATCTCAAAGATTACTCCTTCTAAATAGGAGAATCGCTCCAGTGCATCAACGGTGCATTGAGGTCTATTTTCTTATTTTTCGTGCTATGGCACCGCAAACAGAGTTCTCGAAATGAGAATCGGTCTACGTATCGTTCAAAGCTGATAGTATATACAGAGGTGCAATTGGTATAGTAGCTGGAAACACTCCAGATCGTATACTTGTTGATCTATGATTTTGAGAAGAGAATATCATTGGTCTTCTCAAAACTGAAATCCACCACATGGGTTGGTTCTCCTATATCAAAGAGTGGGTACTTGATAAACTCCCGACAATCCTTACAATCATATTTGTTGGAATATTGTGTGTGAGTGCATATCTTATGGCTTCCAATCCATCAAAGCCAGATCCAAAAGATCAGGTTCTTGAGATCGGGAAGGTGATCTCTTCGCTCCAAGACAAAAAGTACGTGCAACTCTCCAATCAAAGAGAGCTCAAACGAAAGCTCGAAGCCTCATACATGGAAGTGTCAAAGATCGATGCTCAGATCATCGCCAAGCGTGAAGAGATGATGGAGCTCGTAAATCCATCAGATTCAAATTTATCTATTCAATTTTCGTCAAATGACTGAGAATAAGACACAAGAAGTATCGCTTGATGATCTCGATGCAGAGACAAAAACAGAAAGCGAACACGAAATAGAACTTGATATTCAGGAAAAGTCTTTTCGATTCGGTAGACTTCCAGATTGGACATTCTTTGGGTGGCAATTTACTTTCTTTTTTGGAAAGCATGCAGATCCAGAAGTTCCACTCTCACTTCAAAGAGGTTGGAAATCTCTCATCATAGGAGTATTCAAACTCAAATATCTTCCTGAAGAAGGTGCAGAGATTACATCGGAGAATGTATCCGGTGGAATAGTACAGCTTCAAGTATGGCTTCCGTTCGATAATTTCGGGAAACTATAGGAAAAGGGAGAAAATATATCAAATATATTTGACAAAGGAATACAAAAAGAGTACAATAGACGCAATCCAAACGGAGAGCGTCTTTTCTTGTTTGGAGGTACTTCTTTATTTTTTGCCTATGTCAGCAGTTACAATCAAGCGATTCAGTGCCACAAGCCATAAGATCAAGGCGGTGATCTATGGAGGCTCTGGAACGTGAAAGACTACCTTTGGAGGTAGTTGCCCAAAACCAATATTTGCCAGTGCTGAGGGTGGTCTCCTATCGATTTCTCATCTCAATCCGGACTATGTAGAAATCAAGACACTCGACGATCTACGATGACTCCTTTCATTCCTCAGGAATAGCAAGGGAGAATATGAGACAGTTGTGATTGATTCCATCACTGAGATCTCTGAGATTATCAAAGTTGGAATCGAGCGAAAGTCAGGGAGAGGTATGCAGATCCAAGATTATGGAACTCTCAGCAAGACGATCCGAGAGATCCTCAGAGGATTTCGAGATCTTGATATGCATGTTGTATTCATCGCCCAGGAGAAGTATGAGAAAGATGGAGACAAGATTGAAAAATATGTACCATCTCTCAATGGAAAATCAGCAGATGAGATCGCATACTTCATGGACGTTGTGTGATATATATATCTTGATCCATCAACTGGAGAGAGACGAGTGATCACAAACACGAATCACAAGACACTCTCGAAAGATAGAACTGGAAAGATCGGAAATAATACCGAGCCAGATTTCAAACAATGGATCGAGGCAGTCAAATGACTCCATATTATCCGAGAAGAAGAGACAGTGCAGAGCTACACTGAGCCAGAAGAGCCAAAACAGGTTTCGACAAAAGAACCTGCCGGCACGCCAGAGATTCCAGAATCGAAACCATACACAGCTCAAGCGGCTCCAGTTCCTGCCATTTCTCCAAAGCAAATCCAATTTGCTCAAGATCTCATGAACTATCTCACCGAGTGAGTTGATCCAGAACAAGTATTGTCAAAAGTGAAATGATCAATATTCTCTTCTTGTGGGGTGAGACTCAAAGCGGATTCAATCAAGGATCTCTTGTCTCAACTCGATAAGGATCAGGCAACCAAACTCATTGAATTTCTCAAATTGAGAAAGGAGGTTGAGATGGCAAAACGATCCAAACAAGCACAAGTTCAATAATTTTGACTATATGTCGCTATCACTCGGAGAAATAGATTCAGACGAGGAGAATGACTGATCCAATGACATAGGAGTGGCACATCTGCAATGTGACGAGCTCGTGCCATTCTATGAGTTACAAGTACAATTGATCATCGAGTGTACTGATCTCGAACCGGTCACATGGATTCATCTCTATGCTGAACGGTTTCGTGAGATCGTCTCGATTGATCCTACGCTCACAGCATCGCAAATAAAACGCATGCTCTACAATTTCCGGTCAAATTTCAAATAACTTTTTTGCTATGCAAATATCACCAATTGTCTCGGAATTCATCGCAAACGGTGGATTCCCAGTCAAGCATCTTTCGTACAGTGCAATTGCTCAGTACCTCAAAAATCCTCG
>ERZ650304.181-NODE-181-length-39909-cov-21.344432_pt1 | contig 39909 bp, 48 predicted proteins | sample MGYA00376240_ERZ650304 | MGnify/ENA primary metagenome ERZ650304 (study PRJEB26733, sample SAMN07839271) | wastewater metagenome | biome: small river; feature: stream; material: water | place: USA: North Carolina | collected 2016-03-01 ... | reverse complement strand
TAGAAACCGTTGGACCAAGCAAGGTTGTTGCAACAGTAGCGATGAAGCGTTCTGAAGCTGATACTGAGAATGTTGGACCAAGTAGAGTCGTTGCGACCGTTGCTGAGAACAATTCAGAAGCGGTTGCGGCAAATGTTGGACCTAGAAGCGTGACAGAAGCGGTCGCGGTTGTTGGTGGAACCGTAACTGCTGCAACATTCAGAGTGGATAGAGCTACACCCGGTTCTACGAATTGATTGAACGTATATGCTGAATAATCTGTCTGTGCTGGTGTTTCTAGAGGTGAGAACCCAGAAGGTGCGCTATAAGAGAATTCAGATGTGAGCGTTCTAAATGTAGCTAAACCGCCATTGTCCTGGAAAGATGCGGCTGGATAGAAGGTGCCAGCCATACCAGTATTTGCAGCAAGATCATAACCACCAGTACCAGCGGCTGGATTGGCTGAATTCTGCCATGTCCCGTTGACGCTGATGTACATCTTTTTATTATCGATATCGTAAGCAATACCGATGATGTTGCCAAATGATGCTGCCGAACCGTAAGAGGTTGGCGTTGCGTTTGCATAGACAGTGCCGATTAGGGTATAGAAGCCCGCGCTGTTGACATCATAACCAAGTGCATATAGCGAAGAAATTGTGCTAGTGCCGTCTACAAGACCGAACCAGCCATGACTTGAGCCATTGAAAGAAAATTCGACGTAATACTTGCCGGTTGTCTTACCTAGCGAGGAACGAACAACAGATGTGTCGCTTGTGCTGGAAACAGTTTTATTTCCATTGGACAGCGTAGCATTCGTGCCCTTTGGAGTGGTAGCAAGATATGCGGGTGCTGGCGAACCACCAACAACAGTAGCGCCTAGTTTTGTTGGCGTCTGTTGAGTTAGAGTATGGTCCGGAGTGAAATATCTAAATTCTCTACCTGCAACACCAACAACCTGTGCCGCATACGTATTTGCTCTATATTGGATATTGTTTAGGGTAACAGCAATCGCGCCTGAATAAATTACATCAGGAGATAAAAACGTCGAATCTGAATTTGGAACTGTATCTTGAGTGGAAAGCGAAAATGTTGTGTTATTGAGTAGCTTACCACCAGATAGAAACCACGCCATGTGTTACCCCTGGATTAGTGTTGCAGTAATATTCACGCCTGTTGAAGAACCTCCGGAAAGCCAGATAGTAGTTAAATGCGCGTCATCATAAATGCGTTCAAAATTTAGTGCAGAAACGACCGAGATTAGACCAGTGTTGAAAGAGAACATCGGCAACATCGCAATTGGATGTGCAATCGCTGCCATGAAAGTTCCGCCTGTCAATGCCGCTGAAATCTGAAGCTGGGTAAGTGCTTTGATGCCAGTATCACCTGTTGCAAGTGGAGCGAAGAACTGCATTGTATTGCCGGTATCGCAGTTACCAGATGCAATCGTAGTGGCCCCTTTACCAGCAAATGAGGGTAGAGTTTGGTTAGTCGTGCCAGCTTGATTAGTATATAGACAAGTTGTCCAGTTATGAGCAACCGAACCTGATGTGGTTGATCCTTCATTGTAGAAATAAATGAAATTGCTAGCGGCTGAATCTTGACCTGATGCGGCCTGATATCTTGTTGGGACGCCTGAAACCGTTTCTGTCGTTGTGATAGTCGTGTTTTTCTTTGCCACGAAAATCTTATCGATCAAAACGCCCCATTGTGTGTATGAGGAAACCACGCCTGGGATATGGGCCTGAAGTTCTGCCAAGTGTGTTGTTCTGCCTGAGATTGGATTTTTAAATCTCAAAGCGGCTGTATCGGATGAATTTGGGGCATATCCGTTTGGCAGTGTTGCGATTGATGTATAAGCAGTGGTTGGCTGTGAACCAATACGAATGTCACCGTCAATTAGAGAGTTTGAAGCGCCTGCTGTGTATTGGGCCGATATTACTTGGCGTGTTGCTTTCGTTGCTTCTGATCTAATTGAAGCAAGCGAAGAAAACCCCATGTTCAATTGATTACGTTGTGCCCTAGCCCAATTTGAAAGACGTTTATTTCCTTCTTCCCACAAAAACTGAAAGATGTTCGCTTCTCCACCAACATCTATATTGCCGATGAAGTCACCATCCCCTGTAGCATAGACGCGGCCTGGAACGTTTGCGAGTGCGATAGGGTTTCCATACCACCCTCTCATCCCCTTCGACATTGATTCTAGGGTTTCCGCGCCTAGCCATTGTTCTAGTTTCTGTGAATGTACCGAGCGCATTACCCACTCACGATGGTTACGCCACCAGTATATGTGGTAGCTGTTGTTGCTCCCTTCATAACTTCCAAAAATGCCAAGCACGCGCTATCGAAAATACGAGTTAGAGAGAATGCCGAGTTAATGCCATCTACTACGAATAGGGTTGAGGAAATTGGGCAAGGCATCCAAGCAATCGGGTGACCAATGACGAAATCCACAGCACCCGTGACGGAAGCTGAACACTGCATCTGAGTAAGTGCTTTAATGCCCGTATCACCTGTTGCAAGCGGAGCGAACCACTGGCCTGTAGGATGGTCAAGACGATTGACGATACCAGACGAGTTACCAGTTAGAGAAGGCAATGAAACGGCTGTGGTGCCACTCTGATCAGTATATTGGCAAACTGTCCAGTTGTGAGCGGTAGCACCAAGGGCAGTACCGATTTCTACGAACAAGAAATTACCTTCAGCGGAATCTGCTGTGCCTGCTGTGGTATTCTGATATCTTGTTGGGACACCGGTAACCGCTTCTGTTGCGGCAGAAGACATGGTTTTGGCGACTGCGAAAATGCGGTCATACATCAGCAACGTGTTAGCACCGGATGATGGTACTACGTTACCTGTCGTGAAGTGGGTTGTGTCACCGCCTGATGGATTGTTGAATGGCAATGCGCCTGTTGTGGCGGATGATGGGGCAGTACCACCTGGAGCGGCAGCGGCGGCTGATCCGGCAGCGGGTTGGTTGCCTACCTTGAAAAGAGAATTAGTCGCGGCAACAACACCGGTTGTGCCGACCTTCTGAAACCACAAATCCTGTTTCTTGCCTGCCGTTGCTTCTGCGATTAAGTCACCAAGTGAAGTGAATCCCATTCCAAACTGATGCAATTGGCGACGGTTCCAAGTTCTATAGGCACGCTTTAGACGATCTAAATTATATTCAAACAGGCTCATCATTCCACCGGCTTTGATTGTGCCGATGAAATCCCCATCCTTTGTCGCATAGATTTTGCTACCTGGGATGTTGCAGACGGCAATAGGCGGACCATACCAGCCCTTCATTCCATGAGAAATGCGGTCTACTTCATCCGGCCCTAGCCATCTTTCTAATTTGTCTGAGTGTGTTGAGAACATTCTGAATCCTTTTTCTTTTATTTAGGCTTATCGTGCCCTTGCCGCCCAAGTATGCTTCTTTCCTAGTGCCAGGGTTCCGTAGTTTCTGCCTGTTGTATTGACGTTGGCATTTGTGTTTCTAATCTTGTAGCCAGCCGCTAAGAAATCTACATCAACAGAAGAAGTGACAGCGGCGGAAGCTTGACCGGCTGGATACTGAACTGTCTGAGGATTAAACCCATTATCGAAATAGGCATAATAACCAGCGGCGGCGGTCAATGGTGCTATCAGCAAGAATTGAGGATTGGCCTGACTGACTTCACCATTTGAACCTGGATTTGCAGCATTTCCACGATGGTACATAAATTCTACGATGCCTGGAGAACGTGGGAACACATATCCAACATAAGTAACCGCGTTTGCATTTAGATTATTTGTTGCGTTGTTGGTGACCATAAATTGCTGGAATGTGGTCGTACCTGTGCCCCATGGAGAGTTTGTATTACCCGTTGCTACACCAGTACCGTTTAACTGATTCCAATATGTTCTGTTGGTCATACGCCATGTGTTGACATACCAGTTACCGGTTGTTGAGGTTGCCTTACACATCAAGAAACGATGGCCGGTTCCTCTCTCTGATGTTGCATTATGGGTGATGGCACGATCAGCGGTATTGTTGCCTGTCCAGGACTGAATATCGAAAAGCATGTAGTGACGCTTCAGCAATAGAACGTTGTAGACGACACCGGTTGTGGATACGCCTGCTGTATTTGCTGGAACTGAGAAGCCATTTGTCACCAACGATAGACCTGAAATTGATGATGATGCGGCAGTGGTATCTGTTCTCAAGCAATTGCCAAGATAATCTAGCGTTACTCTGCTTTCTGTATTTCTCGGAAAAATCCAGATGAAGTCAGGAGTAAATCTAAAACTATTGAATGTCTGTGGTGATGCTGAACCCGTGTATTGATAGGTTGCGATGTAGTCTTCTGGGTTTATGTTTTGAATATTGAATGCAGCCGAATGCGCCTGTGTTAGATAATTCGTTTGTGTTTGAACGAAAAATCCTGTTGGTGGAGCATCACGGAATGGGCGCTGGCCAAAATTAATATGGGTTGTACCAGATGCGCCAGACATAGAAACAGCGGGTTGGCCGTTTCCTGGAATTGTGATGTAACCTGTGCCTGCTACTGGATCAGCACCAGCGGCCCAAGCGCCACCATTTACACGGAAGTATAGTCGATTATTGGCAGTATCAAATGCAACACCAACGATATCGCCTGCTGTGAATGTGGTAGAACCGTATGCTGTGGCAACACCACCAATATAATAGTTTGATCCATTCCATCCAACATCCGACGCACTAGAACCGACATAAGTTCTAGCTGTACCGTCATACGCATCACATATACCGATTCTTGCTGATGCATTTGGTACTTCTACTTCCCAATAATATTTGCCGAAGCCACCCGAATACGAGACTAATTGGCTAGGGAAACCACAAACTGCTACGCCGCCGTTTGAGGTTTGAGCTACAGTCATGCCAGCATTGGTTAGTGTGCCGTGATGATCAACCATCAAATTTGTAAATTTAGGAAAGCAACCAACCTGTGCATTCCACTGATGCTCAAATCGGGAAGGAGATTCAAATAGTGAGTCGTTACCATTTCCAGCCGTTACAGAAAAGTTATTCGGCGTGAAGTTATTCGATCCACTGAAATCACGGCCAAGTGTGGTTGATGTAGTTCCTGTTGCATCTTTGAATGGAAGCCAGAAACCATTAGTACCGCGCGCACCATAATAGCGGGCTGGATCAATCGCATTTAGCCATGAGGTGTTTGTCGTGAATGCTGTATATGTGAGTGCAGAACCGTCAACAAATTGGGTATCTGCCATAAACCCATCGAAGTATGATGATGCGGCAGATGAATCACGGCCAATTCTATGAATAACGGCAGTGTTAATTTTTCCAACGTTGGTAGACATTGCCGAACGGGTATCAGTATCCCACACAGTAATTTCATCAGAACCCCACCACACGCGAAGTCTTAATGCGTTCGTTGCATTACCTGGATCGTAAGCAACAGTTACTGGTGCCCATCCTTGCTGATCACGGAATATTGCTGTTGACACAAGTCTAGCCGTGCCAGCAATCGTTACGATAAACTTATTGCTTGAGTTAAATCCGATAATGTCAGGGGAAGCAGTATCAGCACATAGCAAATAGCGGGCAGTATCGACGTTACCAAGTCTCAACCAAGTGAAGAAGGTCCATTTATTTCTATCTGTTGCGGTGCCTAGAGTAGCGTTTAAATCTGCTGAAGATGCAGCATCAAAGCGAAGTGATCTTTCAATGATGTAAGGTGATCTTCCTCTAAATCCGCCGTCCGGAGAATTAAAATACATTGTATAGGATTTTTCCGATGACTACTGTTGTGCCGTTTGAATCGCCTACTTTCTCGACGTAATAGCAAAAGATATCTCTCACGCTATATGTGTAGGATGGAGTGGGTGTGACGCCATTTTCCCATTTAATGTATGAAGGGAAGGCATAGACTGTTGGCTTGTTACCTGAAGATGGAAAAATGATGCTTACACACCCGCTAATACCGGCCACAAGATTTGACATTGTGAATGTGCATGTGCCTGCTGCGTTTGGAGAACAAATTTTATTGCAACCTGCCAACACATCAATATCGTAGGATGAACCGCTGCCTAAGTCTGTCGGTGTCTGATACGCAAGAATATCATTTAATCTTGTGCGCCAGTCTTCGAAGGTGTTGTTTACTGTAATTGGGCTGTTGATTGCCATTTCTGCCTCAGAATGTGTTTCTCAGTATTTAGGCAAAAAAAGAGCGGCCAGAAAGACCGCTCTAAAGTTAACCATTGACTGATTATTATATTATTACGTCAATGGCATCGTGATGGTGAATGAAGACACCGAAACGTTTGCACCGGATGAAATCGCAACAGAGTTGAAAATCATATCGGCTGAAGATGTACCGCATGTACCCTGGAGCAAGACTTGGTTGTTGGAGTCAGAACCCATCAAACGGAAGAAGGATGCTGTACCAGTGTTGTCGGCTGAAGAGTCGGCGGTAATTGCGTTTGCTGTCAAAACTGCTGAAGCGGCGGCACCGAATGCTGGGTTGCCCATCGTTAGCTGTGCTAGAAGGGTGTTACCGGCAAGAGCGGCATCGGCGTTCGTTGGCACTGTTCCAGAATAGATGTTCAGGAATGCGCCGTTAGCCTTTAGACGGATAGCGGTATCCAACATTGTATTGGCCACGCGCGTTGTGATACTTGGATCAGTTACCATTGTAGTTTTCTCCTAATTGAATTCTTCTTATATTTATGCAGGATAGATTTTTAGGCTTGCCAACCCGAACTAATATTGTAGTTTTTGACTGCCGAAATAGTATTCAACCCCTTCAGCGCATCCTCATGAAACCACTTAACGCGCTTGAGCCTGTAGACCTCATTTTTAGCGGCTGTGGCGAGCGCAATCATGTCTTCAGGGGTAGGTAGCGGAAGCATGCTGTCATCGGCCATACGCCACGCAAAAGCACTGTCCCACCCTGTTCCAGATACACTTGCCCAACGTGCTTCCTGTCCGATCACATCAATAATGTCTGTATCTTCAGGACGGATTTGCAGCACCTTGCCCATGTAAGAAAGGCCGGATTCTAGCATTGCGTCATAGGCAGCGCGAATATCGGCAATTTTCTGTGCCTTTAGGGTAGCAATAGGCCATTCCCATTTACCACCAATCCACTCTTGATCACCTGAAATAGGAGCGGTTTCTGTGGCTGTGGCGTTGTCTGGACCCTCATCAGGATTAGACCAAAATCCTAGACATTTTTTTGTTGTTTTATCATAATAGAATGGCATTATTAACCTTTTCTAACTCTTGCACGAATGAAGAAACGCCAGTTTGTTGGATTGATATCTACGCTAGAATTTGCAACAGATTTATTTGCGACTTCATAGTAGTATGTCTGCTGATTATTCCAGATAATATTGGTTGCATCCCAATTTACTGTTAGCCAATATGTAATACTTGCCCAATCAAGATTTACTTCATCATTGATTGAGTAGTTACCAACGGCAGTTTTGCAACGTGCCCACAATTCTACTTCAGACGGTTTTTGCTGAAGGCCATGAGCAACAGTGAAATATGTATTCAATGCAGGAGTCAATTCTGCCGATTCAAATGAGCGCAACCCCTGAACCTCACGCCAAGCTGTGTTATTCGAGCGAAGATAAACTGAATCGCCTGGACGCAATTTGATGTTGACCAAGCCGCCAACCGTGCCTGTAATCTGAATTTCACCGGTTGAAGCTGAGTTTCTAACCCAAACTGAATAGCCGTTACCTGCTGTCCCTGCTGCTAGAAGTGTTAGCGCGAAACCTGCCGTAGTGAAGTCAATTTCTGTTCCGTTGTCTGAAGCCTGGAGTGTGTAATTGCCCGTCTTCGCTTGAACGATGGGAGCCTTGGCATCTAGAGCGGCCTTCAAGCCTTTTGGAGTGGTGGCGCGAACGTCATCGGTGCCAGCAATCGTTTCTAAATCTGTTGCTAGTTCTACGATACCTTTGACAGTATCAGAAGCAACACGGGCATCAATTGCGGCCTTGACGTTTGCTGGTGTGGTCGCACGAACTGTATCGGTGCCTGTTGTCGTTTCTAAATCTGTCGCTAACTCAACAAGACCGGTTGCTGATTGAGAAGCATTGCGGTTGTCTAGAACGTATTTGACGTTTGCTGGAGTAGTAGCGCGGACTGTATCTGTGCCTGTCTGTGCTTCAGCATCTGTTGCTAATTCGACTAGACCGGTCGCGGAAGCGGTTGCGTTACGATTATCTAGAACGTATTTGACGCCCGCTGGAGTGGTTGCACGAACTGTGTCTGAACCCGTCTGAGATTCTGCGTTGGTTGCTAATTCGACAAGACCGGTTGCGGTAGTGGATGCGTTTCTATTATCCAGAACTGACTTGACGTTTGCTGGAGTGGTTGCGCGGACTGTATCGGTGCCTGTCTGTGCTTCAGCATCTGTTGCTAACTCGACCATACCCTTGAAGCTTGAGGTTGAGTCTAGTGATGCTAAATTGGATGGCGTGATGACTCTGTTTGCAGCGGATTTTGCCTGTGCTTCAGCGTTAGATGCCCACTTCAAGACACCAGCAATCGCGCCATTTGAATCGATATTGACGCCAGTGATCAGGGCATTGATTGCCGTTACCCACTGAGAGAATTTATTTGCTGTTGTAATTGGGTTGATTGGCATTTTACCTTACTTAGCCGCTAGTTTATTGACGATTTCCCATAACTGACTAATTTGTTCTTTTAGATCAGCTATTTCTGTATCTTTATCTTTCAAGGCTTGTCTTCTGGCTAATACCTGTTGTCTGCCTTGTGTATCTTTATTTATCACAGCCATCGAACCGGTTTCCCTAGTTAGATGGCTGTGACCTTCAATTGCTACTCTCATTAGGTAAGCGCCAATACGCGAAGTTCTTTCACTCTTGGGACTAGGGCGGTATCGGTTGACAGCATCACGATCTTGATTGCAAGAGTGGTGAAGTTGTTTAGACCGGTTACCTGGAAATCGTAGTCACGGAATGCTGTTGTGTCTGAATCCTTGGCTGGAGAATTGACGGCAGTCATTTGGGTAAAGTTCTTGCTATCGAATACCGTTGTGTTGTCGAATTCTTCTAGAACCTTGTAGTAAACCAAAATGGATGCTGTTGTTGGGCAATTGGCCGCGAATAGCACCTTGATCATATTGGCAGGTTGATCCAAGACGATCTTCTTTGTTAGGTACTTCGCTAGAGCGTTACCAACATCATTTGGAGAAGTTTCATTCGTGCTATCATTGTTGATACGGTTACCGATAGACATTACCGCTGTACGGGAAAGGTCGATAACTGGAGACAATGTGGATAGTTCAGACGATAGGTCCGCCTTCACCAATAGAGATTTATTTCCACTCATTAGGTTCGTTTCATTGATCTGAGAAGCAACGATACGCGCGCTTGAGAAGTAATTGTTATCCTGATTGGTGATTGGCTGATAAGAAGATGCCAGTGTGTAAGCCTTATCGGTTGTCTTCACTGAGAACCCGATTAGAGTTTGTGGCAATTCTAGTGTGCCGATTGCAGGGCATAGAACATCTACCGCGTCATTCTCGGTCGCGCGAATACCAGTACCGCCACCAATACCCGTTACGTTTGCATTACCGCCTGCTGTTACCTGATAGGTATCGATGGTGACGTTAGAAACCTGTCGAGTGCCGTTTAGGTTAGCTGCTGTGATGCCATGGATTGTTCCAGAAACACCTGAAATTGTGGTGTAAGATGAATTCTGAAGGCCATGGTTTGGATGGTAGACTGTGACTGTCGAAGATGCGTTGGTTGTTGTGAATGGGTCCGTTGGCAATGCTTTTGAAGGCAATGCGCTATTCTGAAGAATTACTGCACCTGTTACCGCTGTATTAAATTCGGCACGGTATAGAGTGAACTTCAAATCTGATTCCTGAACGGCTGTCCATGCACTATCATTCTGTGACAAGAACAATGAGCCTAGCGTTGGCTGTTCAGAGATACGGGAATCACTTCCGACTTGATTTTGACCTAGTGTTGCACACCAGATTTCATAGTCGGTTGAAACTGCTTTCACCACGATTGCATATTCTGTGTTGCCTAGTAGATATACAGGGCTTGGGAATGTGAATGTGGTTGCGAGTGTTGCGGTTGTGCTGGTGTTGATCGCTGGTGGATTCAATGTTGCAGAACCGAATGGAACGACTGATGGTGCCGGATAGCCATTATCGACTGTTCTAATTTCTACAGTGACCGGAGCGGTTGTGCTTTTGGTCTTGAAGAATAGATCAATCTTTGTGATGAATACACCTTCAGAGTTATCGACCAAGAAGGTTTGTGCTAGTGGGTCACGATTACCGCCATCTGATTGACGCGTTCCCCCGCCGCCCTGTTGCGTATTGTTCTGTGCAACCGTTCTGGCGATGACTGTTGAATTTGATGTAGACGAAATGACCGTATTAGACTGAACGACTGTGTTCTGAGAAATTTCAGCGACACGTGTTGATAGAATAGTCTTTTCCTTGTTGAGAAGAAGACCTTCAGCCTGATAAGAAGCAATTGCCGATGTGCGAACGCTGGTTAGAGAATTGTCAGCCTGATCGGTTAGACGTAGCTGTCTTTGTCCAGTGTTGAACTTTAGAGTATTAGTATTTGGAATTGTGAAAACACCAGATACTGTACCATAATTGTCCGTGATCAATGAACCGCCCAAAGTTCCACCGGTTGGGGTGATGTATGAGTTTACATCAACACCATCGAAGAACGCATAGACGCGTGTGTTTGGCTTTAGAGAAGTAGCAGTGAATGCCACATCACGTGAACGCATGAACGTTGCTAGTGATGCATCAACAATGCGGTCGCCTAGATTATATGAAACTGTGTTCGGTACTAGGGTGGTTTCGACACCCGTTCTCGTTTGTACGCCCGTCTTTGTAGTTGTTGTTGTCAGTGCTGTAACTGAACCATTTGAGGTGCGGGTTGTGGTTACCTTTGAAGTAACCTTTGGGGCACCAAGCCATTCTGTCTGCCATGCGTTCCAACGGACATTTTCAATTCCGCTATCTTCAGCCAAAGCAGCCAATAGATCATAATCATCCGCCATAGTAACGACTAGATCGGGTGAGGATGTAGTATCCTTCCAATTGTCAACAGCCGGATCAAGGGCAATCTTACCTACCCATTCGAAGATCAGGAATTCATTGACGTTATATGTGCGCGAAGCATATGGCTGCTTGATGAATTCAGCATGTGAATATGGCAGCGTCACTAGATCACCAGTGACAGCATAGTTTGTTGACGAACCAGTATTCAAATCTAGTTCGATTGATTCAGTCCAGTATGGTGCGCGAAGTTCTTTATTTGCAGAGTCGATAGAGCAATGGTAATCGGCGTTAGCACTATCACCAACCAAGTGAGAGGTGAAATTGTCAACGATGAAACCATTCTTGAAGCGGTCATTGCCTAGACCGTCATCAATGAAAAATGATGCAGTTTCTTTTTCCAGAAGGCTTAGGGTTGTGTAGTACTCTAGATTTTCGATACGCTTCTCAAGATTACCGATATCGCGCATGGTGTAACGCTTATTATCGATGTACTTCACAGAAACATCGGATGTGGATAGCGTGTATGCAGGAATACGCAATAGGTACAACACCATCGAATCATCTGGCGTTGTTGGTGGCACCGGATTGATAGAGGAAGTGCCGCGCTGAATGAAGAAATCACCAGAACGGTTTAAGCAAACCTTATCGTAACGCGGCAAGTAGTAATCAAAATCAGCCACGATTGCGCTATTTGGCATCGGAACTTCTGAAGTGATTGCGCCTGTGCCTGTGAAGCCTGTGCCAGCGTCATTGATACGTGGACGGAAGTCTAGAACATCACTTAGACGATAGGTCTTGCTGGTAACAGTAGAGGTATATGATGGAATAGCGTCATAGGCGATTGTTGCGTAAGAGTCGACTGAGAAATAGTCGCCTGTGCCATGCGCAAAATATCTATATTGAACCTGGAGCGTACCTGTTGGTGTTGGATAACCAGTCTTGAAGACAAGCTTCGAAATGCCATAGTAGTTATCACGCTGGCCGGTATCTAAAGTGTAACGAGAGGTAACATCTACACCCGCGCCGTTGTTATCGATGATGGCAACGATTTCGAATGCGTCTGCCTTATCCAAAGCGACGGTAGCACCATGGGCCAAGCCGTTCTGTGTTCTTGTGGTGACGGTTTTGGTCTTCACTGGAGAGGCGACATGGTTTGTAACGCTCTTAGAAACCTTAGCTAAGATCGTAACGGCAGTGCCAGAGACACCTACAGTTAGGGTTGCCTGTCGATTATTGGTTAGACCAAGTGAAACGACTGTAACCGGACGAACCGCACCTGTTGAGTCTACGGTAACGATGTAATCGGTTGAGGTTGGCGAGAATGAGAAGTTATTTGATCCAGTATCGATGACGACTTGGTTAGAACCGTTTGTCGTACCTGTGAAACGCTTGAAAACGTCATAGGTAACGTCTACGGCAGATGCAGCCGGATCGTATGACTTAATGAATTCTTCTGGACCTTCAAAAATCAGCGTGTTCAATTCTGGGTTCGTGTCATAGAGAACTGCAACACCAGACTCTAGAACTGGCTTACAGGATGGACCAGCAACACCAACACCGGTTCTTTCAATGAATCGAACATCATCAAACTTCTTACCGCCAAGGGAGATAGAAATTTCAGATAGGTATAGTTTGTATTGGCAAGCGGCGTTACCCACTGTGCCTGAATAGTACTGGATTGCCTTCACGCGTGCTGTACCGATTGTGGTAGAGGTTGCGTTAGAGTCAGTGTGTTCCTTTAGGTCTACTACTTCAAAATCTGTTGGATTGAAGGTGCCAGCTAGGTTGTCTACGATGACATAGTTACCGTATAGAGCATTGATGCGCGCGTTGTTAGCTGCTGCTGTATCGCGGCCCTTGTCAGCAAGAAGATAGGTGACAGCAAGAGTTTCAATTTCGAACCCCTTCACGTATGCCTTGCCAGCTTCTAGACCAATCGCTAGCTTTGCTTCACTGCCGATTGTGTTGGAGTCGTTCAAGAAGACGCCGCGATTTGTGCCGTTGTCTAGTGACTCACGAACGTCAATGCGGAATGGCTTTACAGTGTAATCGCCGGATTCATCATAGGTACGGCGAGCTAGGGTCTTCTCTAGTTCTGCATATTCCGAATACTCAACCTTTGCCTCAACCACACCAGAATTGACACGGATTAGCGCAACGAATGAATTATCTTCCGTTGTGGTCGCATATGGGATTGCTTCTAGGGTTAGATCAACACGGTAACGATCAGCACCTGGAGCATTGTAGTTTGGAGAACCGTTAGCAGGATCAGCAAGTGAGGAATCATCATCCACATCAACAATCATGTCGGAAACGCGAAGACCGATGATGTTGGATGGGGTATTCGAATATTTTGAAACTACGATTGATTGGCTTTCGACTTTGACAAAGAAGCCATTGACGTAATAGACACCTTCCTTGATGGCTGCTGTAGAACCGACGCCACATGGAGTAGAAGCGGCTGCTAGCGCCTTGAAGGTTTCAAATGTGACGCCATCATAGGTGACGATGGTTTCACCGGCTGTAAATTCTGTTGCTGTGGTTAGCGTAAGCGTAGTACCAACGTTGTTACCAGACGCATTGGCAGACATATAAATCGTGCCATTTGAATCGACTGCTGTAACGTATGTGTTGGATGAAATACCAGAACCGGAAATGCGCGTGCCGACTGCGATAGAACCCGCTAGATTTGGGGAAACAGTAGTTAGGTGATTAGACCCGGTTGATGTTGTTGCGGTGATCGTGCGAGAGGATACGCCCGTCTTGTAGATCACGAATAGGGTGTTTGGGTCGCCACCGTCAACAGCTTCTACATTGATGACTTCTGCAACCGCACCGGATGTTTTACCGATGACAGTTTTGCCTAGAAAATTGTTGACGTTAATATCTACGCCCGAAAACTGTAGCTGAAGCTTTACATATGAAACGTTGGTGTCGATAGAAACGCCACCTGGGATAACCATCGAACCTTCTTTGAAGATGTGGTTACCTAGACGCTCAAATTGCTTCTGTAGGATCGTCTGAAGCTGTGTTAGTTCACGTGCCTGTACTGCATAACCTGGACGGAATAGGATTCGTAGGAATCGCTTATCCTCATTGTAGTCATCGTGATATGGATGGTAATTAAAGGTGTTAGCCATTAATAATTTCTACTTTCAATTTTTCACACATATATCCTTTAAAGGTATGGATTTTTCCATTGGCCAAAAGACACATGCTGCTTTTACTTAAATTATTTAGTTGACAAAATTTAGCCAAATTTGTAATTATTTCTCTTCTTCCATCAGGATATACAACCGAATAGTTATAGCCTTGCCATTGCAGCTTTCTATTCTTGGCTGAAATAGATTGTTTGTCTCTAACTGATTGAGGTGTAATTTTACCTTTCATGGGCGATTGACGATTTGAAGATTTTATTTTGAGTATTTGTTTCGTTTCTTCAGAATGTTTACGGCCATAAAACGGATTTCGTGATCCTGTCATACGCGCTTTTCTATTCTTACGCTCTTGGTCACTAAATTTAATACCAGAAACACCTTCTCCACCCAATGTCGTGTTATACCCATTATGAAATGTATCGTAATATGAAATGAAAAACTTCTCCATTTCTTTGGCATGCTCTACATCTTTGCTGCCATATATCTGATACATCATGAACGCATTCCACCCATACTTTCTAATAGCGTGATGGATATGCCTATTTTCTGAAGCGCGTCTATAATTTGACATACGCTTAGTATAATTGGCTTCACTTGATGTAAAACCTATGTACTTCTTTCCTGTATCTATATGTTCAATAATGTATATGAGTGCTGTCATCAGAACTGAATTACGATGCGAATGTCTTCCGCCTGGGTTGGACCGCGAACGATTGGAGTTCTATTTTCCACATACAGCACGCGACCTGAGTTTAAATTCAAAGAACCGGCTGCATATACTGTGCCTGTTGCTGCTGAACCGCCTGATAGTTTCGGATTTAGCCACACACCAACCTGTCTATAGTCGTCATTGGTTGGTAGGACGCCGCCTTCAGAATTGTTCAATTTGCAATGAAGCATAACGTAGTAACCGCCCAATTCATGAACCGCGCTAGAACCGTGACCGCCGATTGGTTGACCGGCTGAATACGATGCGGCGGCTTCTACTGACTCTTGTGCCGAACCCGATGGCGCAACGGCTGGAACCGGTAGCCAATCAGTGGTCAAGAAATTTAGGAGTGAAGCGGCTGGAACGGTATACAAGAACTTCCAAGTGTATCCGTCAACAGTATTTAGATTGGATGTTGAAGTACCTGTTGGCTTTACTGTAGACGCTGTGCCTGGGGATGTGATGCACTTGTAAACGTTGTAATCATCCGTCACGACATAGAAATCAGTGGAGAACAGAGAGGCGTTATTATTGGAATACGCCTGATAAATTGTACCTGTTAGCCAGTCATTGCGCGGGATTACGTGGGTTGTGTCGCTTTCCTGAATACGTTTGGCACCGATGATATTGGAACGGGTTGTCAGTTCTTCCCCATTCAGCTTGTCAATCGGTGTTGGTGGAATTTCATTGCCGTTAGAGTCTGTGCCACCCGACCATGCGCCGTTTCTTGCGATGAAGGCATAGAGATAATCCTTGCTCACAGTGGTAGCCGCGATAGAACGGATGAAGTTCTTGGCGCTTTGGATTCTAATTTCGTTTGTCAGAATTGCGGTCATGTATAGTTCCTAATGAATTTCAATATATTTATACTAACTGAATGTACGATCCGGGTGAGTATGTGCCCCAACCGACCGGAATCGATGGAGTTAGCAAGTCATCTGGAGATTTATTTTGCAATCCAGGGTAATATGGGTTTGCATTGATTGGTCTATTGCGCCATCCGTGCAAGTCTTCTGGAGAAATGCCGCCGTATGTCGTGAAATATGCGATGAAGTATTCAGATAGGCCAAGGATCGTGAAATCAGATGAAGATAGCTCCAATTGTGTCAGCTTATGGGCAAGCATTTCGTAAACACTGATGATGCTCGATACCATGATGGACATAGATAGGACTTCATCAGACGAGATTTCAGGCGAGATAACTTCACCGAAAGCCAACATACCAGCCGGATGCACTGCCTTCTGTAGCAAATCGAAATAGGATTCAACGGGAACAGAAGATTTAATTTGGTAAGAGAAATCCTGCCAAAAATAATTGTCCTGAAGACGCTTGGTAGACGATAGCTTAGAGTCATCGTTTAACCAGACACCCGGATAAGAATACATGCCAGCATAGGCGATTGTGCCCGTTGCGTTGCCGTCACCAGATACCGAGAAATCGACAGTAGCTCCAATCAGCAAGTGTTCATCAAGCGGAAAATTGTCGAGTTTGACCGTCACGATACCGCCTGAAGTAGTAATCGTCTTGACCTTACCGGTTGCTAGAACATTGTGATTTGAGGTTGTGTCGCGAATGACGAAAATATCGCCCTTCTCATATCCTGTGCCCGCGTTCGTAATGGTCGGTTCTTTGATAGAAGTTTGAACCGTTAGCCCCAATGCTGCACCACTCACATTTTTTAATGTCTCACCCGCTACAAACGTGCCGATGATGCTTGCCTTGTTCAGAATGATTTCTTTTCTAGCACCTGAAACCTGTGTTGTGATGGTCGAGATAGACTCCACCAATCCACGCGCGCCAGATGTTGCACCAATGATAATGGTTGATAGCAATGCATCATAATCGACCGCGTTGTTCACATTGGTCTTGATGGCAATATTCTGAACCCATTTACCATCCGACGCTCGCAATAGGTCATAGGTAGGGTAGTATAGTTCTGGCGTTTCATTGAATAGGATACGGAATAGAAATTTAATTGACTGTTCTGTACCTTTGGCGCGGTAGTATTCCTTGATATGCTTCACCAACAAACGCTTATCTGATAGCGTTTCGGCTGGGATGGTTTCTAGATATTCGCGACGGAAATATTCGATGAAATTAGCCGCTGTTGTGTCGATTGCGCGATTGGCATAGAGAGAATTGATAGCATCGCCTGGATTGCCTGAAATTTCCAGCCATTCGGTATAAGCTTTGATGAAGGCAACAAACGTCTCGTGCTGATCCTGGATAAACTCAGGCAGCTTTCTTCCGATGATAGTTGAAAGTTTTTGTGACGTTGTTCTTTCGTCCATTAGGCTAGCTTGATGCCTTCTACTTCGATGTTCATGTCTGTGTTAAGGGCCAATAGCTGTTCACGGCCATTGGTGTAGATGTTCATGTCAGGGATATCGATATCGATCATGCCACGCGCTAATTCGATTGAGATATTCAGTGTTGTATCTAGGCCAGTGTAAGAATCCACGCCGAAATCTGATAGCGTGATCTTGCCTGTCTGATAATCAATCGTGCCTGCATTCGTATTCAGATAGATTTTATTTCCGCCAGATTCACGATAAATGCGAATTACACCTGTTGTGAGTGGCATGACGGTATGATGATCCGGCCAATCCATTAGATAATATGTCTGCCCATCAATCACGAACCCGTTACTTGTCAGTGTATGCGGCTGAACCTTGTTGGAGAAGTTCGCTGTGTACTGACTAACGGTATCTGGTGTTGCTGGGACTGCTACACGCAATTCAAGTGATAGGAATGTGGTATTGGAAATGATGTAATCGCCAATGTTATCGATTGCTGCCGATAACTTAGAAAAATACAGCGTTGTATTGAATGAATTTAATTCTGTCAGGAAGAAGTCTGCAATCGTTTCTCTTACCAGTGTTTCAATCTGTGCCGCTGTGTTGCCTGTCTTACGGAAGTTGTATTTGATTTCTGACTCAACCTTCACATAGAGATAAGACGGGTCAACAATCTCAGGACGGATTGATAGAATATTGTACTTCGCTAGCAGTTCATCCTTAATCTGTTCCTTGACGGTATTAGAGAAAACAACGTCTTGGCGCGGGTTGATGCAGATGAAGACCTTTCCGTAATATGGCGGCTCATTCTTCTCACCACCCCAAACAGATACAGTATCAACATCTGGGAATTCTCTTAGAAGAATTGCAGCGTAATCGTCTTCTGTGACGGTTCTTTCCTGTGTCTGGTAAACCTTCGGAGCAACCAATTTGACGGATTCAATCGTTTCAGGATCAGAACCGCCGAACGCCGAGTCTATTGTCGTGATTGTGACGTTGGTTGAACCTGCGACTGTTGCGGCACGAGAGAATGCAGCACAACCATTCGCGGCTGGTCCTTGAGTGATTAGATATTCGATTGATACGATATTACCCGTTTCAACAGCCTTACCTAGAACACCGTCACCGAAAATAATTTCATACTGTCCGACTTGGTTTGGCTGGATAAAATAAATTTCGTCTGTGTCATTGAGCGATAGGACTGAGTTAGCACGCGCGTATGTGGTCCATGTTGGCGCTGAATTAGATGCCTTCCAATTGACCGTTACATGAGAGATATCGGCATTGTTGTTGGAAAGAGTGAAGCGCAAGGTTGGATCATTCACATCGGCGGTATATTGCTGAGTGACTAGGTAGCCTTCATATACATCAATTTCAGCCGTATAGGTGCCTGATACTGGAACAACTGAATAGGCTTCTAGTGTTTGGAAAACGAATGTTGCACCGTCTAGAACTGAAGTGAATTTCGTACCCTTCTCAATTGTGGCCGGATTTGGATTGCCAGGATGTGTAAAGACAACTCTTAGCTTGGCGCGGGGAGAGCGGGAAGATCGTGGGGTATAGTTTAGTTCCTTGGCGCGCGATAAGACTGCATTTCGAGTGATTGCAGAGTCCAAGAAGTTTTCATTATTCAGGAAGTTACCATAGACGGCCTGATAGTGTGCCATGTAAGATAGAACGTCCATCAATACGGCCATACCAGAACCTTCAAAGTCATAGTCCTTGAAGGTGTCTTGTGACTTCAGAAATGCGATGATGTTTTCATTGATTTTGTCAAAGTCAACTTCAGTGACTTGCAATTCTGTATTTGCCATTATCGGGTTCGCTCTAGGTAAATCGTGACTGTTTCAGGTATATTTAGATTGACGACTGTGAAGGTGATTGACACGTTATAAGCATTCTCATCCGGCTGTGGTGTTACCTTCACTTCCTGTAAACGAGCGCGGGGTTCATAATTCGAAATTACTTCTTCAATTGCGCGTCTTAGCTCAAACCCTGTAATGTCGCCAATGGGTTCAAAAAGAAGACGATAGACGCGACAACCGATATTGACTTTAAAATAGCGTTCTCCAGGTTGAGTAAACACGAGATAGCGGATAGAGCGTTTAACCGCTTCCGCATCAACCTTCATCGCTACGTCACTTGTGTTGGGGTGTCGTGTGAAATCAAGGTCTAAATCTCGATAATCTCTTGTTTTCTGGATAGTTGCTGTTGCCATAGTTTTATTTATCTGTCCCAAATATGTATACGAATCCAGGACAGAAACTAATCGTTATCTGAACTGGACTCGATCAGTGATAGCTGTGTCAATATTCGCTAGGTCTAGAATTTCATCTGCACCCATGTCAGCAATTAAATCTGATGGGATGGACGTTCTTCTATCTGCAATTTCGTCTGTTGTGTCTGGTGAGCCTGGACCGGGAAGATTAAATTCGACCATTGCACCGTCCACATAGGTTATTCCGGTTGCAGCGACTGAAATATAACCAGCCGCGCCGATTGTTGTTTTACCCTTGGAATAGGTCGCCAAGTCACCGCCCGCATGTTCTTCAACCTTCCCATCTGCATAAACCGCATAATCTCCCTTTGTGGTAATGCGATAGTCACCATCAACTGCGATAGAATAATCACCCTTCACACGTTGCTCAACATCGCCATTCGTTAGAAGTGTGACGTTTCCCTGCACAGTGATATTTAAATCTCCTTGTACAGCTACATTCTTATCCTTCAGAACAATTTCGTACCCATCACCAAGGATGCGGACAACCTCAGAACCATCAGGGTAGATTTCCTGGAATGTACCGGAGCGATGCATTCTATGGATACGCTCATGTCCTGGGGTATCGTCATATTCCTCATGGTGACCGGATTCAGTCTCTCTTACGTGGTTTTTGGCGTAGTCGGGATTGCTCTTGGTTTCTGGTTCTTCATAACTATTGAATGGCCATGCTTTGAAAATCTTTTGAATTCTCGTGCGGAGTCGCCATGCAATTGGAGAATAGGCTTTGTTCGTAGCAATCGACGCTGAATTAACATCTGTACGTATTGGGTTCTTTCCCTTACCTGTCTCTTTACCGAAACGTGGGTATGTTTTGGAAGGGTCGGAGAAGCCACGGGTATAATTTGGTTCTTCATCTATTTCTCCATGGAATGAGCCAATAATCACCGGCTGCTGTGCATGTTGACCATCTTGAAAGAAGCCAAATACCCATGATCCAGGAAGAAGACCAAATGGAGTTTGACCAATACCAGACATAGAAGCGGAAGTGATCGGCATTGCTGGAAACGCCCAAGGAAGCGCCTCAGTTGGAATGTCTACCTTATCTTCCGTATGAAACCCTAGAATACGAACACGAATGCGGCCCAATCTAAGCGGGTCTTCGATATCCTCAACCGTGCCCATGAACCAAACAAATCCATTTTGGCCAGCAAATGTCGTGCTGAAAACGCCACTCATTAATCGTGTCTCTTGTTGATTAGTTCTTTCACCTTGGCAACTGCATCTTTATCGATTGCCTTGCCTGATGACTTTACCTTGATGTATTCAAAATCTGTGATCGTGCCCTTGGTGAATTTGGTTGCACTCGGATTGCCATTGACGACAAAAATAGAGCCATCAACACCATTTGGACCAACAACTTCACTAGGATGCGAAATTAAAACTTCCATCGTCTTGGCAACTAGATCATGCGTGCCCTGTAAGATTTCTGGGGATACTGATCTTTCGCGCTTGGCATTGTTCGCTAGCGCCTGTTTGACCGGAGTTAGAACCCAAACGATGTGGAAATCTTCATGCTTATAACCCAATTCGATTAGACGCGGCATTACCTCATAAATGTCTTCCACGCCCTTCAAGGTAACGTCGAAAATAACATTCGGTAGTGTTTCTGACTTCTTATCACCGGACGAAAATAGAAGATCAAACGACTTATCCTTCACACCCATTCTCTTAACGAATGCATGAAGGGTAGAAACATCATCTGGGTTCTTCAAATTAAGATTGGCCAACTCGGGGTATTTGCCAGTGAGAGAATTTAATTTGAGGAATAGTCGCTTGTATTCGTCAACGTCTCGGGTCTTGAATTTGTCACCTTCTAGGAAATGCTTTTGAACGAATCCTTTGCCAGAACCCGCACCGCCTGCCATCCAAATAATCTGCCCGTATCGCTTACCGCCATTGACGATAATCAATCTTTCTTCTAGGTATTTTTGAAATGTAAGCATTAGGCAAGCGTTTCCTTATAGGTGTCTTTGCATAGTTCGATTGTCTGATAATAGCCATCCTGATTCAGTGTATGGCGAATTGCGGTCACGAGATAAGCACCATCGTTGTACTTATTTAGAACATGGTCCTTCTGATTTTCAGGATTTTGCATATACATTCTGAAGTTGACCATATCGCCAACCTTCACTTCAGTATTACCCTTGACGCGGAAAACGATGCGGAAAGTCATTAGCTGCTGAAGAAGTGAATTACGCTGCAACAACCATTTATCCGAACGATTGCCATTCTCTGACATGTTATCGAATAGATTATGATGTGTCGGATAGTATTTGAAATTGGAGTATGGGCGAGAATTTCTATCTGATTTCGATGACAATAGCGCGTGCTTATCCGTGTGCTTTGTCTTAGAGAACGTGGCCTTGTAATCGAATTCTTTGAATGAATACGACTTCTTCACAATATCATGAATCAGCAATCCACCGGCATACAATCCGTCTTTGATATTAGAAGCTGCATCCTGTGAATCGAATACCTCATACTTCTCCACACCGAACACACGCTTTTGCTTTTCCGACACGTTCTTGACAGCTTGGGCATAGGTGAATTTTGGTGTTTGCTTCAGTAAAGATTCAATCGACACGAAATTGAACCCATCGCGATTTTCAAAGAACATGAAATTGGCGGCTGAATTGTTCGCTTCTGGTAATGCTCTAACCGCAAGCCAATTGATCGCCTCGAATGGTGACCAGTAAGGGATAATCACATGTTCAGCATAGAAGGTCGGTTCAAGCTTCAATGGTCGAGAAGAACCCAATCCACGTGGCGCGGGTTCAGTCAAAAGAAGTTTTATTATTTCAGATGTTTTTAATCCAGTGTAAGCCTTTGATACTCTTACCTTTTCATTTTCTTCTAATTCTGGAGTTGCAAAATAAATTCTATATGTCGCCAAATCCTGCTTTAGCTGCATCTTCTCCGACACTTTATAGGTAGTGTAGGTGCGCTTGAATTTGACCTTTTCTGTTGTTCCGTCATGTTCTGAATTGAAGTCCAAAACTAATTGTTCTTCGCCAGTGACAGGAAGGTTGTTGTATAGGCCGATAGCATCAGAAATCATCACATCGCCCGTGATTGTTGGCGTGCGGATATCTTCGAAGATGTTCACCTCAAGGAACAGTCTCGTAAGATCAACATCAGTACCGGACGCACCAATCAAGCGAAAGTCATTCAGCTTGTAGGAACCGGGTACATCAGGCGTCTTGATCGATAGGTTTAATGGTGGTGGCGGCATTAGCGGAACACCTTACTCTGCAATCTTCTGTTCAAACTCATTTACTAGACCAGTTAGAAATTCTTTTTTGATCACTCGAATTTCACGGCGCGTTTCATTCAGTGCTTCCTCATATTCGAAATTGGTAATCCCCTGTTTTTGAGGATAGTTCTCATCAACAATCGTACCCTGTGGAAGATCGGTAGAGAAAGAAGACGCGACATAATGATGGACTGCATTCGGATCAGTATATTTGGCTGTCACGAAATCCAGCAATTCATTTTGAGTGAGTGGCCAATCGAAGAATGGATTGATAATGTCGTTCGCAATCAGGATCAGCCAATGATAACCAGGATCACCGTAATAGTTGGCAGCGATCAGTTCTGGCGTTTCACCGTCTAAAATTTGATGCTTTTCATAAGCAACAATCATTTCTTTCGATACACGAGAAAGGATGATGCGGCGGGTGATATCGGTTAGGGATGCATCATTTACAGCAAGTTTAGGGAAGCGAGAGAAATATCTGTACATTAATAACCTTCCGCAACCTTGTCTTTGGTAACGATAGTGGTTTCTGTAAATGCTAATGCTAGGTTGATATCTACAGGGTGGCCGTTCTTTAATGCGGCCCAAACACCTGCTGAAGTATAATTTGTTTCAATACCAGAACAGACACAATAGCCGATCTTTGGAACATACTGATTTATTTCACCATTATTCAAGAAATCGATAGTGAATTCTCCAGGATAGTCAAACAATACTGTATTGGCTGATAGTGCTGGCGAAGAATGGTATTTCAATGCTTTTAAAATCTCTAGGATTCGGTCGCACTCGGTTTGGTTACGCGGAAATAAATTCCAAGAGAATGCAAAGGTACGATTGGCCACACCACGAAAAACAGCTTCTTTGAATGGATTGAAAGCCTTCTTAAATCCTACTGAGATAGCATCGGCAGTTTCATCAACACCAAGTCCACGCGCGGTTTCATTCACAATCTGTTTGACCAATGGGTTATCAGCTAAGACACCGATGGCTTCACTCACTGTACCGGCATTTTTAATTCTATCTAATGACTCGCCAACCTTCTTCGCTCCACCATGAAGGAAGAAACCAGCAAAATCTAAATCCACGAAATCCCATGTTGGACCATATGCCATCTGAACTGAATCGGGCATAGGTAGAATGATTGATCCTAATGTGTGTTCTGTTGCTGGACGCGCATTGAAGTCAGCCGGTCCCGCATTATAGTCGAATGTCGTTCTATCTCGGAACTCAATCAGCCCAAGGCGAATATAATGCTTCAGAAATGCCTGATCCGATACTGGAAAGGATAAGGTGCTATTTGGGATTGTATAGGTGGCCATGGCTCTAAATACTGTTGATAACAAATCTATTTAGACCTCATGAACACATACGGCCAAACCTATAGCGGTAAATTCGATCCCAAGTTTCCAGAGAAGTACATTGGTGATGCAAAGAACATCGTCTGGCGTTCTTCATGGGAGCGTAAGGCAATGATTTATTTTGACGAACACCCCAAGGTTATCTCATGGGCATCTGAGGAAAAATTTGTTCGTTACTGGCATCCGTTCAAGAAGAAGCCCGCCCGATACTTCCCTGATTTCATCGTCAAAATGAGAACTAAATCAGGTGTGCGCGTCTTTATGGTTGAGGTGAAACCCTTCTCTAAATGTCATGAGCCGAAGAAGAAAGGCAAAGTGACCAAGGGATATGTTGCTGAAATGGCTGAATGGAAGGTCAATCAAGCAAAATGGGCAGCGGCTAGGGAATACTGCGAAACCAATGGAGTGTCCTTCATCATCCTAACTGAGAAAGAGCTAAACGTTAAGTTCTAAATAAAGCATGGCCCAAAGACCTAAATCTACCTTTATCAGCGCGAAAAAGAGAAAGCACCAAGCACCACATACAACCTATCTGGAGCGATTGGCAACGGCTGGCTATAACGCAACGCTGTCTCACTTCACCAAGAAATCTCAGCAATGGTTTATGACCAAGGCTAGATCATTGTCAGAGAGAAACGTTCGTCGCGAAATGAATAAGGAATTGAACAAGCAAGAAGACGAAAAGCCGATCAAACTGGCACCGGGTCAAATGTACACCTATTTCTATGATCCAAAGTACAAAGACACGCTACCATACTACGATAAATTTCCGCTGATCTTCCTGATTGACGTTTACAACAATGGTCACTTGGGATTGAACCTGCACTATCTACCGCCAAAGCTTCGCGCGCTATTCATGGACAAGCTTCTAGAATTTGCGAATAACGAACGCTATGACGACTCAACCAAATTAAAATTGTCATGGGCATTGTTGAAGGCAACTATGGATACCCCATTGGCCGATATTTGTGTCAAACGCTATCTGTTCTCTCATTTCCGATCACGCGCGCTACTTATCCCCGCGTCTGAATGGGAAGCAGCACTTTATTTGCCAACCGCAACCTTCGAAAAGAAATCCAACACGGCTGTATGGCGCGATGCTTGGAGAAAGTTCAGACTCTAATGCCCATTCACACGATTGACGAAATCATTGCACAAATTATATCGGCTGGGTTCGCTAATCCATCGAAATACCGTGTTGATATCTTCAGAAATACGCCCATCACAGGTTCGCTTGTTGGTGTCAATAATCCATCTACTCAAGCGGCTGGATTTCGTCACTTCTCTATCAATTGCGAAATGGCTGCATTGCCTGGAGTTGGTTTGACGACTTCTGATCGCCGCTACTATGGTCCAGCCCGCAAGATGCCCTATAACATCCTGCATAATGATCTAAATCTATCCTTCTATTGTTCAGAAGATCATCGTGAGCGTAAATATTTCGATGAATGGGTTGATCAGATTGCCGACATGGATACTTTTGAAATGGGCTTCTATGATGACTATGTGTCTACGGTTGTGATCACCAATTTCGATAATTCCAATCGTGTCTCACTTCAGATGAAAATTCTAGAAGCCTATCCGTTATCCGTCACCCCAATCGATCTTGGATATTCTAACATGTCCACACAGGAAAAGGTGATGGTGAATTTTGCCTATTATAAGTATGAGAAGATCAAGCCAACATCCGGCCCGATTACTCAGTTCCCAATCTAAGGAAATATAATGCCGTTACCTAATATTGCGTCTCCAGTCTACCGTGATACATTCCCCGGTTCTAAACTAGAATTTGAATATAGACCGATGCTTGTTGGTGAAGAAAAAGTGATCCTGATGGCGATGGAAGATAAGAAGCTAGATGCCGTGAAGGTTGTTGATTCTATCTCCAATGTGCTTCGAACTGTCACCTTCAATAAAATCAATTTGGGGAAACTGCCTTCTGTTGATATCGATTTCCTATTGCTGAAGTTGCGTATCAAATCGAAAGGCAGCAAGGTATCACTCACCTTCAACTGTCTCAAAAATAAAACTGATGATGCTGGTAATGAAATCCAGGTTGATGGGCTACCGGTTGCATGTGGCCGTTCTAAGGTTGTCTCGTATGATCTAGAACAGGTGCAGATTACAGACGGTCCAACATCAATCCGTGTCGATATCACTGATAAGATTGGGTTGAAGATTGGTTTGCCGCCATATGATCTAACCCGCCGATTGACTGAGAAGGTTACCCATCAAAATAAGAACCTGACTGAGTTGAGCGACATGGTGATTTATGAGTGCATCGAATCCGTCTGGAATGGCGATGATATCCAGACAAAGAAGGATTTCACTCTAGACGAATTCATTGCCTTCTATAACCAAATGCCAATTTCTGCCAAGCAAGAGATTGAAGGCTTTTTCAACAACATGCCTAAGCTAGTTGGCCGCGTACAATATGAGTGTGCGTGCGGGAAGTTCAAAGACGAACTCGTAGTGGAGGGCGTGCAAAGTTTTTTAGGGTGATGTTCGGAGGAATTCAAACCCTTCAGGACATGTATAAAGCCAACTTCACCTTGATGCACGAATATAAATATTCTTTGACAGAACTGGAAAATATGTTCCCGTTTGAAAGAGAAATTTATTTACATATGGTTCGTGAAGATACCAAAAAGAAGCGTGAAGCGGCATTGCAAGCGAAGCAACGTCAAGAAGCGCAAATGCAAAAGTTACAGCAAAGAAGACGCCATGGCCGATGATAAGCTAAACCCCGGAATTGTAGACCCCGACTCAATCGGCACCTCCCAACCCATGCCAGAAGTGGATTTAAACACCATTGGGGGCGGCTACAGCGGGGTCTACGATGAAATCGACTATGGGGGTGGCGGAAGACACTCAGGGCGCGGCAGCAAGGCTGTGGCGGTCAAAGGCGAGCGGCTAACCAATCAACAGAACGCGGACAGATGGAAGCACCGTCGCCGCATGGCTTATATGTCTCTTGTTGGTATCTTTGTGGCAACACTTCTTCTATTTTTCGTAGTAGACGAGTCGCGCATTAAAATTCTATCTGAACCTATCGTCTGGTTCTACATTTGCATGTCTTCGATTACAGGCAGCTATCTTGGGTTTGCGACGTGGGATCAAATCAAAGACCGGAGATAAAAGTACCATCTTGATTTCGTCTTCTACTAGCGGCGCGAATTTTCATGGTATGGGCAATTTTTGCCTTATGTTCTTCAGAATGCTTGCTACCCGAGCGCCCTTTATTCCAAGGAACCTTGTTCTTCATAATATTGCTTTGTCTATCTTTGAATTCTTGCGTGTGCTGCTTTCCATAGAATGGGTTTTTCGTTCCAGTTTTATCATAGGCTGGGTTGTTAGATTTCATATCAGTGGATTTCATCTCCCTAAGACGCACATATTCCCTTGGATGAACTTTCCGCTTAGATACATTCGCCATACTCCAAAACGCTTTCACCATTTTCACATGATGTTGTTTTTCACTCAACATTCGAATTAGAAGATGGTGTAAGATATAGTGTTCTTTAGCGGTCACAAAAACTAAATTATCTATAGTGTTTTTTCCGCCACATGATTTTGGAATGATGTGATGCTTCTCTAAATAAACTGTAGTGTTGTTTTTAGTCCAGCCGCGTTTGATGGATGCAGACACAATAGAAAAGTACCAAGATGTATATTTGTTTTGAATGAACATACATCTATTTAGTTCAGTTTTATAGGATATGTTACATGGGTATTGGCGCATGGCTTGCTAATCTTGCTCCCGATCTAGACAACGTTGTCGGTTCAGCCGTTTCTAATGGTCTGACAAAAGATCAGAAGACGGGCAAGGTTAAGGCCGACAAAGGCTATAAGCTTCAGGTTCAGAAAACACGATCAAAGGCAGATACCGCTAACGTAATTGCTGGCGATATCATCAAGGCACCATTCAACTTTGCCAAGGATATCACCAAGACTATCGGCACTGGTGTTCTATTCTCAATTCCAGGTGTTGCATTATCTGTTGGCACAATCAATTCGCTTCGCCGCTATTCTAAATCTGTCAAAGAACGTGCTACCAAAGTTCACTATTCCGCGCTTCAAACTCCAAAGAAGGCGAAGAAGGACCGTACCACTAAGCCAACTCAACAGGATGGAAAATCACCTGCTGATAAACCACAACGCACGCCTAAGCCAAAACCACAAACTGAACCAACGGCAGCGGAGAAGGCACAAGCGGTAATTGCTGATCAGAAGATTAAGCTTGCCGATATGGAAGAAAAGCTAGCGGCATCGAAACAACGTCTTCTGAATGCCCGTAAGCGTACCCCTGAACATCTGAAAAAGCTACAAGACGCAATCAATCGTCAAGATGCTAAAATTTCTGTTCAGCGTGCAAAGGTAGCCAAGGCAGAAGAAAAGTATAATAAGGAAGCACCGAAATCCAACAACAGCAATAAAAAACTTGCTGCTGAAGTTGCTGTATTGAAGGAAGTTGTAGAAGGCCAAGGTGTACGCATTCATGTTCAAGGAGAACGTATTGCTCGCCTTGAAAAAAGAAATGTAGAGAACACACGAATCCTAGCCGATCTAACGGGTGTTACTCAATCACTATCCACACGCCTAGACGATATGGCAGTTGAGAGTGTTGAGAAGAGTCATAATGCCGCACGCTTGGCTGAACAACTTGACGATAAACGCCGCGAAATGGCGATTGCTGAATTGCAGGCTAAAGAGAACGCATTCGAAGCATTGGCCCTAGGCACGACTGCTAACGACAATTTCTCATCTTCTAACGATAACTCACCTGAAAAGAAAGGTGGATTGTTCGATTTAGGAGTCGTTGCTGCATCTGCTATTACTGGTGTTGTTGTCCCACTCATTTCAAAGATGGTTACGGGCGCGCTTAGTGCTGTGGCATCGTTTATCATTCGCGGTATCATCCCAAGAGCTATCCTAGGTCTACTTGGTTTCATCGGTGCGCCTATTCTTGGTGCAATCGCTGCAATTGGTGGTGTGATCGCGGCTGCTACGTATCTGTTCAAAGATAATGAAAATGGATTAGATAATTGGGATGAACTAGAGCATGATTTGAGAATGGCATTGAATCCAACCGATGCAGCACAGGCGCTATCTTCTGACATTTCTAGCTTATACGATCAGCGCGGCAGAATTGATAAACAACTACCCTATGCAGATGCTACTCCGGGTGGTGTTAGTAAGGGTCCGCAGAAGAAATCAAAGGGACAATTAGAAGCTGATCGCGCGGACATTGATAAGAAGATCGCCGCCAAGCAAAAGCAATTGTATGAAGCCAAAACTGCAATGGGCGTGAAGGCTGGTCAAGGTATCGCAACCAAGAAAAAGATTTCTCTATCTCCAGAAGACATGGAAGCCCTAGCACGATTGATGCAAGCTGAAGCTGGTAATCAAGGCGATGAAGGAAAGGCTGCTGTTGCTTGGACGGTTCTAAATCGTGTTGCCTATGAAAATCAATATGGCAAAGGAACGTTCGCGGGTGATGGTACAGTTCAAGGAATCATCAATGCTCATAATGGTGAAATCTATCAGTATGAGCCAATCGGTAATGCGGGTGGTGACTGGAAAAACCTAGCTGCTGATCCGTCATCTATTGAAGCGAACAAAATCATCATTCAACAAATCATCAGCGGCAAGACTCCTGATCCAACCAAGGGCGCTACATCATTCCAGAATACGGAAACGACTGATGGGCGTGGAACTAATTTTGATCAGACAGGCGGGGCATCGGTTACAACAACAATAGGTGATCACACTTTCTATGATGCCAATGTGTTTGGTAATTCTGATCTATCGCCTAAAGCACGTGACTATGAAGTTGCTGTAGATCGTTCAAGCACAGTCCCGCAAGGTGTGCCAGTTGCTGCATCTACCACTCATGGACAGGAAATGAGTGAAGCGGCTTTGGAAGAATACATTAGGGGTGAAGAAGACAAGATGGACGCGGCTCAACCTATCATCATCGAACGTGAAGATAGAATGCCAGTACCATCCGCTGGTAAGGCTGCACCAAGAGAAGATGCACCACTGGCTTCTCCATCAAACACTGATCCAACGGCAGCTAGAATTTTCAATGATCATAAAAAAAGAGCGGTTTAAAACCGCTCTTTTTGCTTTACTCATCGTCATCCTGGAGCTTGGCCATAAGTTCTGCCAACTCGGCATCCTCATCGCTGCTTTCAGGTTCATTCACCGAAGGCGCTTCCTTTTCAGAAACTGTCTTACCTGCCTTTGCATCGGCCTTGGCAAAACGTTCAGCCGCACTTGGGCTAGATGGTGTTGACTGATCAGTTGAAGAACCGCCCTTGATATTCAAAGCACGATTCAACTGCTTCTGTAGTTCATCTTCTGTCTTGAAGCGAACTGGATCAATAAACTCATCTAGGTTATACTGTGATTCGAAAACCTTCTGAAGTTCCTTGTCGGTTGGTAGAAGCTGCGAAACAGGCTCAAACTCCGATAGGTCATAGTTCGGGAAGTTTTCGACTTCCTTCACACGTAGCCAGAAGTTAGCACCTTCCCACAAGTCCCAAACGATCACGGGCTTCTGTCCTGGAAATTCAGGCTTTACCTTTGCCATGATCTTATCGAATACTTTTTGACCAGCCTTGAACAAGAATACCTTGCCTTCAGCGTCCTTATTCGATGGATCACTTACAACGTAGATGTTGAAGACGTAATACAGCTTACGCTTACGTGAAGATGCAATCTTCTTGTTTGCTTCTACACCTGTGTTCCATAGTTCGGAGTTAGCGTTACAAGCAGGGCAATCCTTGCGGCCAACTGTGGTTGGGCAGTCTTCAATGAACCACTGTCCGGTTGGACCTTTAAATGAATGGGAGAATGTCTTGACGAACGGAAGCTTATCGGCTTCGATTTCAGGAAGAAATCTGATAAGTGCAGCGCCGTTCTTTGCCTTATCCTTTGTGGGGAACCAGAAGCGATCATCTTGATAGCTCTTATTCGTTCCCGCCGCTTGTTCTAGCTTCTTGGCTAGATCATCGAAATTCTTGCGGCTCTTTAAGTTTGCGAAATTTGACATATGTTCGTATTCCTTATATTTTGTATGTTCGTATAAATCTTATTCACTTCTTCATGATGACTACGTATTTATACGGCTAGTTTGGAGTTTTTGACTTATTGGCCAAAATTATTGCTGTCTGTGAGCAAATTTTCTACTTGACTAATGAACGTTTTTTTGATCATCGCTTTATCGTATTTTATGAATGGCCGATACTTCAGACACACTCGCTCCATCGTGTGCCAGATAGGTTTGAAGTAAAGATCAACAGGCATGAGTTGGAAAAATGGAAAGACTTCATTCAAAACGATGAAGCTTTCTATGTTGATCTTCTTAGTTAGGAGAAGATCGAATATCGGTGCGTGTTGACCATCATGACATTTGAACAGGGCCTTGAAACCTTTCTTGGTTCCACCCTTATCAATGATTGTCTCTAGGTCACCTTTGAAGTTGTATTCCAGGTTCTCATTGTTCTTCTGAAAAACTGGCAATACGTCTTCATCAACATCACCTACCCATGACGCGGTACGGTAGACGTTGTTGGCGACGAATAGATTGACGATATCTAGTTTGGAGTATTTTCTTCCAAGCTTTTGAAATATGAAACGGCTCTTATGGTTCAGAAACGAGTCCTTATTGGCACGTGTCTTGAAACCATACTTGAAGGCGTCATAGTCAGTTTGGAAGTGCGCTTGAACAGCAAGGAACAAGCAATACACTTGGTATGAGTCTGTTGGCATTAAATTGGGAGTGAGGCCAGTCTATATTTCTTTTTGATTTGTTTTTGTGCTGTTGCCTCGATTTCAATCTTGGATTTCAGCGACTTCGAAATCATTCCGGCTATGTGTTCCGGCTCTACATCGTAAGACTTACAGTATAACAGAATCGCTTCGATATAACCACAGTTCTTTTCGGTAACAAAATCATCTATGATCATCGAAAAGGCAATCTGTGTCTCATTTAGCTGGAGTTGAAGTTCTTTCTTCTCTGATGTTTTCATTTTCTTTTTGTACTTTGCGTTCGTAGTATTGTTGGTACACCGGCTCAACACCACTTGCATAATTGCCTGTGATACTAACCGTTGCCCATGGTTTATAGGTTTTAATAGGGGATATCGTCATCAAGCTGTCCTTCTCTAAAAGCACCAAGTATTGCTTGAGCATCTTCAGACACAGGGTTGTATAGCGGGCCTGAATGGACCTTTCGCAGCATCGGCCCCATCACAGCTTCAATTCTCTTATGAGCTTCTTCTTTTAGGGGATGGTTCACATTAAAATATGGTGACATACTCATGGGGCAACCATTGCGGCGGCGGCATTGAATCCAGTTATCGCCAGATTCAGCCTTGCATTCAGGACATACTAGAGGCATGGTCATGAAATTTGGTTTGTAACGTATTGATCTACAACGTCAATAAAGTGCTTTACGTCATCTATTGTCGCTTTAGAAGAAAAATCGATACCTGTAGCTTCTTTGTGTCCACCGGTCGATACAATGGTGTCTGGTGAAATAAAACCTTTCTTCCACGCATCGGTGCAAGCTTTATCCAGGTTGATATCACCGTACCCATGATTGCGTCTTAGGCGGCATGAGGCAACATATGACTTCTTGTAATTATCAAAACGCAAGATGTAATACACTCGGTAATTTTTGAAGTGTAGAGTATAATCGTTTATGAAGGTTTTGTCTTCAGTCAAATACACGACTGATCCAGAATCAAGCGTGTAAAATGCCGTATCTTCTAGCACCTGCACCTTGCGCGTGTGAAGATCAGCAAGAAATTCTTTTTCTGACTTCTTGAATGGTCGAAATCCATCACTGAATTCTGCAAAGAAAGTCTCATAGCCATATTCCCAATAGAGCGCATTCAAATCATAAGCCATCGGGAAGGCGCTGTGATCGGTCTTCCATAGGTCATAGACATTGATCAGGGCAGACAATGCTGCATACCCATTGCCGCCGTTCTTGTCCTTGTAATAGTCATAGGCAAGGGCAGCGGAACATTGGTTGAGAGAAATGTTGTAAGACAGATGCGAATTCTGTTTCAGCTTTGAATAGGGAATGGAACGCTCATGATGATCGAATAGAGTCACATGATCGTAATTTTTAAGCACTGTTTTTAGCTGTTCAGACTCAAGTGCAAGATCGGCCACAATCAGATGATCCACATGACGCGCCATCTTATAGATTACGTCATCAAGGTCTTTGTAGCGGCAACGTTCGGATGTGGTGAGAGGTACAGCATTCTTGATGAAAATAGAAGCGCCAGTACCGTCTAGATCGATATCGTGAATTAGGCCAATGTTCATTTTACGGTTCTTTTATAGACAACATTAACCGGGGCTGGCTTTAGACCAGCAATTTTTTTATCCAGCGCGGCGATAGCTTCTTCTAGTGTACCGAAATCTTCCCATGTCCATTCCCACTTACAATCCCACCATTCCCATTTTTCAATATGAAAATTGTTGCGATATGGATCAGAAACGTCAATGATCCGATAATGGCGACGGAACGGCCATAGGAGAAAATCAATCAGTTTCATCAGGCACAGTCTTCTTGAAACGCGGGTAGATGAATTCAACATAGATGACGTACAAGATCACTCCAAATGCCATCGGTCCCATTGAAATGAGTACCAGCATGTCACGGAATTCTTCATCGGAATCCCACCATGTCGGAATAGTGTCTTGGTAACCAAAAAGGTAACGGAAGAAAGCAATCACCATTACAAAGTTGGCTGCTAAAAATCCTGCTAGCACCCATGCGCCAAGAATAGCGAGCGCGACAAAGAAATAGGTCATGAAGTATAATCCTGTTTGATCCAGCCAACAATTAATTGCTGGAGTGGTGATTGTGCTTCTCGGTTTTTATAGTCTTCCTGAAGCTTCTCGATTATCTCAAAGGGAATGAGAATATTGGCTTGCTGGCAGTATGCATCAAGTTCAGCTACAGTTTCTGCCTCGATATCGTCAATACAATCCTCTCCCTCATAACGTTGGGCGAAGAAGATTTGTAATGGATTGTCCCACCCATATACAACGTTACTGACAATGTATCGGCTCATAGAAACCTCTTGTAGAATTCGCCAAGAAAAGAACAAGCGTCAACATATGCAAGATACATCTTAGTTCTCACTCCCTGATTTTCTTCACTGAAAAACCATGCTACCACGATGGCCGCAAGTAGCCCGTATAACTCAATCATCGCGCCTTAGTGCTAATCCAGGCTGCAATAGCTGCGACACCAATAACGATGAATGGCATCACGATGACGATTAGGGGGATGATGTAGATCGGTAGCAGCACAAGCCACCACGATATAGCGATATATTCCGTTAGCTTGAGGGTGATCAGAATCAAACCAAGCAAGCCTAGAAACCCAATTCTCAAATTAAAATCTCCTTAAAAACAAATTTAAATATTCCTGATATCTTAACAGAAGTAGTTTATTTGTCAAGCAGCAAGATCAGCTAGAACTGCCTTTTTAAACCAGTTGGAAGCTTTGCCGTTTACCGATTTTGCAACGTCTTTCCACTGCATACCGGAAACCTCAAGTTCATCTTCCGATTCCTTGATGATATCGTTACCAATCCACTTCAGGAATTCACCCATCTTCTTGATATCCAAACCACCCACGGCCTGAACACCCTGAAGGCAGCGAGCTTCAGTCACAAATTTTTCGGCAAAGTCAGAAAACTTGGCGACCTTCTCCGGATCGATAATGACAGCGGCCTTGTTCTTGACAACCTTGTGACCCTCACCCTTTGCCTTGAACATCAGGCGCGAATAATCAAAGTCACCGTTAATCGAATTGGAATAGGTTGGGCCTTGCTGTTCAAAGATGTGGATAGGGTACAGGACATAGCCTTCCCCTGGACCTTCCGCACCGAAATACTTCAGCGACCATGGGCAAGCCTTATCGACTTCTTCCACCTTCTCATTCAAAGCTTCAAGCGTAATATGCTTTTCGCTCTTGATCACTGCTTGGCGACCGATGAAATCAAACGTGAAAAGGAACGGCTCAAATTCAATCAACTGAATTTGCGGGTGTACAGGCGGAATGAACATGCCAACCATATTGGGTTCGATCAGCTTATGGCGATCATCGCCGACCACCAGAATGACCATGAATGGGGCAAAGATTTTCTTATCCAGATTGGCAAGAGCAACACCCTTTTGGACGCCCAAACCAACCCACTCACCCCATACCTCTACATGCGTGATTCCCTGCACCCACTGTGCATGATCATCGACTGCCATGCGAACCCACTGTTCAAGTTCTGGCTTATTGGCATCAACCCATGTGGCGAAACCAAAGTTGTCACCTTGCGGTGTGATGAAACCGGAACGCTTCATGACCTTGAATTCACCTGTTTCTAGGTCAACTCGATAGCCCGCGTTTGTGCCGTGAAGCTTTACCTTGGCGGCATAGGTCACTTCAAAGCGTGTAGTCTCATAGGGCAAACGATAACCCTTGACCACGTTATGAAGCCCTTCAATGTCCTGGAATGCTGTAAATGTCATTTGCAAAGTTCCCTATATTTCCATGCGTCTTCAGCATCATTTGCAATCTGTTTTAGAATGCGGCCTATCTCTGCATTCGGACAGCCACCATTTTCCACATATGCTTGTTTGATATCCGTATCATCAACCACCTCACGCAACATCAACAACGATGCCAGATAGAAAACCTTCTTGGCTTCCATATATTCCGCGCTACCGATGTGATGGGACGAGAGTGTTTCCCATGCGGTATCAAAATGTGATAATGGTGTCGGCATTGTCATAGATTATCGCCTGTTGAAGTTTCGACCCTATTCAATCGGCGTCTCAGAGAAATAAGTTCCAAATCCTGAGAGTCGATGACAGTGATCAGATGCAGCATTGCCGAAACCAAATGGTCATCGGATGCCTTGCTTGTATCGCGGCGGCTTTGGAGCGTGCGCGATAATTCGAAAAGTTCCTGTCTCATTCGGCTGCAATCGCCATCGGATCAACCACGACCGCAACAGTCACGGGCGCGGGCTTCTGCATCGGAACAACCTTGAATTCCTTATCCGAAACATACTTCACGATTTCCCGCTTACCCTTGCGGTCAACAAGCATCAAATCATATTCATTGCGAAGCTTGTTGGTTGAGTACATGCGCGCGACGATCATACCCGTCTTGCCCTTGTATTTAATCACGGTCTTCAAATCCAGAAGACTTTCGAACTGTTTCATTTCTTCACCCGTTCAGAATGGTTTCGTCAAAGATGGGTCTATAACTGGTTTTAATTGAAAGCGCAACAGCAATCACTTCACGCATGAAATAAATTCTGGTGCCTATTTTGTCTTGCACTGTGAATTGGCCTTTGGGAGCATCATAACATGCTGCTTCCTTGAATTGCTGCATAAACCCAAAACCCTTTTCGTTAGCAGCTTCTCTAGTTTTGTAACGGCCAACATCTTCATACAGTGTGCCAGCCGCCGTAGTGAATGCCACCTGCAAAATGTAAGACTTGAAGCGCATAGGTATCTCCTAGTTGAATGTCATTGTCTCAAGATCAACTTCATCGCCGTTGATGCTGAGATTTATTTTATCGGTGATCAGGAATGTTACCTTATGATCGCGGTAATATCCTTTGTACCACTTGGCATGTTCTTCAGCATCGCTATAGGACACCCAAGAACCCATATAGAAGCGGTAGCCCTGGCTTTCAGCTAGAAGATGCCAACCACGCTCCACATCATAGGTTGACTTGGCGGGAACAAGCGATGCCACGGTTTGAGGGGTCTTGAACATCAGTCAATCCTCGAATAGTAACCAAGACCCTTGATGCCGTACTTTTCGAACACCCGCAACGCTGCCATCGCTTCAGCCTCTTGCAAACCAAGTTCCTGGCGCATGGAATTGCTGGTTCGGCAACGCACGCAATAAAGATTGCGGCCTTCATTCATGTTCTTCTTATACCACTTGGCGAACCCGGTACGCTTATCGCGGAAGATCGGATAAGAGAACCCGCACACATCAAGCAAACTACCGACCACACGCTTCTTAGGGTCCGGTTCCAAATCATTAACCACCAGCCACGCGGGACCGCGCTTCATCGCCGCATCAAGCCATTCATCACCGGCCTTCTGTGCGGCGGCAGTAGCTTCCGTCATGATCATCGCAAAATCCATCTTAGCCATTAGAATTTCCCTTTCTTTCCAAGATGATTCGCTAACTTACAAATCAGATATTAGATGGTTTGTAATAGGAGTCAAGTTTATTTTTCAGTTGCAATCTACTTTTTTGGGCGTATATTAGGGTCATAACCTATGGAGAATCGTTGTGAACCTTCTACATGTGTTGGAAAAGTTCGGCCTTCGGGAACAGATTGAAACGGGCCTTCGTCATAACCTGAAATGGAAACAGGAAAAGGTGGAAGACGTTATTCCGCACCTTCTCACCTGTATCTTCACTAAGCACAGCACCAGCGCCGCATATGGTTATTACTATCCGTTGGGTAGCAATAGATCAGTATCGCTGAACCACGAAATCAGCCTTCACGAGAACCTGTTTGAACCTCAGTATAAGAAAGATTTCATTTCGACCCTGTTGCATGAAGTCGCACATCTTATCAGCTATCGAATGCTGAAGAAGTCCGGTCATTGCAAAGAATGGAAACAGATTGCCATTGCGATTGGTGATGATGGCGGACGATGCGCTTACTATCCTGGAGTGATCGTCAAAAAGTATAACTACTGTTACACCTGCCAAACGTGCGGGTATGAATTCAAGTCACAGCGATTGATGAAGAATATGATTCGCCGCCGTTGCAAGACCTGTCTCAAGAAACCCCTTGGCGGCTATTTTACGATGGTAAATATGAAGACGGGGAAGGTAACGAACTACTTGGAACTTAAACAGATGGGCGAAGACATTGCTTGGGAAGTAGAAAAGTCCATCTTAGATGCCTTCTATAACGGGGCTGGATTAGGAAAGAAAAAGGCGGCATGAGTAAACAGGCAAAATACGTAGCAAATAAGTTATTGGAACAACTGCATCCTAAGAGCAACTTCTTAGGTAAAATGCCACGTGAACAATCTAATGAGTATGTCAAGAACATGGCACGCGCGATAGCCGATCTAGAGCGTAAAGGGATAATTGTGTTCCCTGTTGATGACAGATTTTATTAATTCGGTCTTGACAAAAGATATTCTTTCGCTTATCTTCATGATGATGTTTATCACTTTAACATAGGAGTTATTATGAAACGCATGACTAAGGCACCAAGTGTGCCTGAAAATCTAGTTGCCAAGGTTGCTGCTGAAGCTACTCGGCAAATCCACGAACTAGGGTTCAAGACCTTGTTTGCGGTCCCCGCAAAGCGCACTGTTCAATGGCGCATCAAGTTTGAATCCGAGAAGCGCGCCGCGAACGTAGCAAAGCGTGCTGATAAGAAGAACCCAGACTCTTTTGGTGTTGCCAAGAACGTTATTGTTAGCCGCATTGGTGGCGAGGAATACTACAACCGTATCATGCGAGCCGCGTATGCATCGGTCAATCTCGTCTACACCCCGAGCGCGCCAACCGGTAACGAAACGCCTAAGCCCAAGCGGGTTGCAGCACCCAAGGTGAAGGGCAAGCGCAAGACCACTCAGCCGGTCACCGATGATGACCTAAACAAGGTGCTAGCCGCACTGTAATCTACTGCTACCTAAGAACCGGACCAGGGGGTTGATTCCCTCTAGTCCGGTCTTTCGCATTTTAAAAGGAAATTTATTTATGTGTACTTACTCTTTGGTCCACGAATTCATGAACAAGAATATTCCTGAAAACTGGTGGACTATTCCGCGTCTGAATGAATATGACGAACTAATCCGCCGTCTGAAGGAAATCGATGACAAGTTGAATCTCCCTGACTGCAACCCGAACAAAGGCGAGTTTCTAGAAGAAATCCGCCGCCGTCTAACCAACATCGAAAACAAGCTAGGGGTTGGTGATCCACAGCCACAGGGAGATACAGATGACAAAACCGACTGAGAAGGAAATGAAGAATCTTAGCTTCGATCTGTCTAGGATTCTAGAAAACTATCACCGCCTGTATCAGGCACTAGAAGACCTAACAGATGAAGTGCAAGCCTTGATGGACGATAGCGATGGTGTTGCGGGCCTTCATCAAAACGGTGATATAGCGTCATGGAGTGAAATTTGCGAGGGTGGACAATTCCCATGGCTGGCTTCTCACTCTGAAGCTGAAAAAGTTCTAAAAGAAATTGAGAGGCAATGGTAATGCAAGGCGATCAGATTTTTATTCTACTAGAAGACATGGTGCCAGAAGATCAGCACGTAATGCAGATGCTGGCAGGTAAGGTGAAAGACCATATGAAACTAACTGAAGACCTAGCACCTCAGTTTGTTTTGATGGGAAGCTTTGGCCGCGATCCTGATGATGTGTATGCATGGTTTGAAGGTGTCGAAACAAAAACACCATATCACTTCAAATTCCGCAAAGAAACTTCGGGACAAGCATTCGTAGATATGCTAGAAGTTCAGAGAAATAAATCTACTTCTGAATTCACCGGAGAAGAAATCGTTATCGAAAAGGAAGAACAGATAAACAATGACTAATGCATTTGATAAACAGGTTGGTGGCGGACACTACAAGCAATTCAAGATTCAGCCGCTGGAATTCTGCCAAGCAAACCGCATCCCATATTGCGAATCTAACGTCATCAAGTATGTGTGCCGTCACGCAAGCAAGAATGGGGCACAGGATATCGAGAAGGCAATCCACAACCTGGAATTCCTGTTGCAGATGG
>ERZ650304.180-NODE-180-length-39951-cov-24.245112_pt1 | contig 39951 bp, 53 predicted proteins | sample MGYA00376240_ERZ650304 | MGnify/ENA primary metagenome ERZ650304 (study PRJEB26733, sample SAMN07839271) | wastewater metagenome | biome: small river; feature: stream; material: water | place: USA: North Carolina | collected 2016-03-01 ... | reverse complement strand
GTGTGCTCTTCCGATCTGTCTCCCGCACCCTCCGACCAAACGGAACAGACCCCCCGGGGGTACCTGGCTCTAGCTCGCGGTTTCGAGATCGCGGCAGCGCTGACAATGCAACTGCGCCACGCCTGGCTCCAGCACGATCACATCGAGCCCGCACAACGAACGGGCCTTCGCCCCTGGCTCGAAGGTGCCGGCGACAAGATGCGAGTCCGTCGGCTGGATCGACTTCGGCTGCGTACGGCGGCCGGCCTTGATGCCCTTCGACGTCATCGTCTGAAACCCCGTCGTGCCAAGGGTTCGCTCCACGTGACGTCCTCTCCAAACGGCAACGACAGTCGGGGCCACGCCCACGACTGCCGACATTGAGAGGGATAGTAACAGCGTTGTAGTTCCACTGCAAGCATCCCCTGCTCACAGCCCACATCGGGAGAGTTGCTAGGCAGATCATTGCTGGCCGGCCGATGCGTCCGGGCGCACAACTTCGCCAGCCAGCCGGAACTTCGTCGGGTAGGCGCGGGCTGCGGCTTGCTTCATGACCATGTGCTGGACGGCATGGAGTCGTAGGGCGAACTCGTCCCAATCGCTGTCTCGTGTCGGACCGTGCCCGAGTACCTCGTTGCGGTACAGGTTGGCGACCTCCCCGAGCAGCGCGAGGATGCGCATCTCCGCTGGTGACAGCATTTCGTCCGTCACGACCGCAGATCCTTCGATGCCAAGTACTCCAGCATTTCGGCCCGCTCCGGCAGCCGGTGATGGTTGTGCACGAACTTGTAGACGTACTTGCACACGAGCTGCCGCTGAGGCAACGGCTCAGCGAGCTGGCCCGCAAAGTCCGTCAGCCGAGCATCCCGACCTGCGCGGACATCCCACTCGTCAGCCCACTCCATCTCGTAGCCCGCAGCGACCGCACACAGGCGCGCCTCTCGCACCGTCCGCGCCTGCAACTTGTCCGCACGATCGAGCACCCGACGCAACCTCACGAGCTCGGCGGCGATCGCCTCGAGATGGCCACGAGCCTCCACCCACAGATCGAGCACAGGATCGGGCATGTGCCGAGTGTTCAGCGCCGCCACTTCTGTCGACGACGTTGGCACCCAATCAACCTCGTCGCCATCCTTGATCCCCATCGTCTGCCGGCCACCCTTGCCACCGCCCGGGCTTCCGTTCAGCTGCGTCATCGACGAGTAGCCGTCAGCATTCGTGTTGACCGAGACCGCCTTCAGTGCGAGCTCTCGCGAACGACCCAGCAGATCGTCGACGTACGACGTCGTCCACCGCTTGATCTCAGTGACCGCCTTCCCCTTGACCTGCCTCACCACGGGGGCCTCGTGCACGATCGGATGATTGACAGCCTCCAGCAACCGCGCGATGACATCGACCTTCTTCACGACACTCCTTCATCAGTTGGGTACTGCGGGTAACCATCAACCTCTTCATCACTCCACAACGGAGGAACATCAGGAACAGCAGACGCGACCGACACCCCGCCTGCGGCGGGTGTCTCGGATCTGGATCCGATCTGGTCCGGATCTGGTTCGGTCCGTAGTCGCGCAGGCGCGCGGGCAGAACCGTTCCGCGATCCAGATCGGATCTGGATCGGATCTGGATCCACGTCATCACCTCCCCCGGGCGGCCCCAGGTCTGACCTGGTCCTTTGCTCAGGGGCACTGGCCTGACCACCGGATGCGGCTCCGAACTTCCGAGCACGACCCGCAGCGATGTCCGCTGCCGTCGTACCGGGAACATAGAGCGACATGCCCGTCTGGTCGAGCGTCCTGTCCTTCTTCTCAACGAGGTTGCAATGCCGGCAGGCGACCACGACGTTGTCGAAGTGGTTGTCGCCGTCCGGGTCCACGTGGTCGTACGACCCCGAGATCTTCGACTTCTTGTCGCCGTCCCACCGGGTGCGCACACCGCAGTAGCGGCACAGCAGCCGATCACGGTCACGGATGCGCTGCAGCAGGTCCGTGTCACGATGGAGCCGCTTGTTCCTCAGCGCCTTCCAACGGGCCACAGGATCACGCCACACGTCGATTGCGATCTGGTGGTGCAGCTCGATGACGTACACGTCCCCAGCGTCGCTCCAGATGCCCTCAGCGAGCAGCTGAGGCACAGCGGCGGCCAACACCTTCGGAGTAGCGCGCCGCTGCGTCGCGACCGCCAGCTTCGACTTCGGCACCGACATCTCGTAGCCGTTGCCGCCGGCCATCGCCCACATCTGCACAGCCCAGAACACACCAAACGCCGGCAGATCGAGCGCGTCGAGCTTCGCCATGTCGCGCGCGTACATCATCAACGGCGGCGCCGTGTCCTGCTTGATGTCCGTGTCCTTCACCGGCTTCACAGCGCAAGCACCACCTGAAGGCGGCGCGCAGCGGCTTCGCAGTAGTCCTCACGGCCCTCGATGCCGACCGCCTGGCGGCCGGTGGCCTTCGCCGCGACCAGCGTCGAGCCGGCGCCCATCATCGGATCCAGCACCAGTTCGCCAGGGTTCGAGCTGTAGCGGATGAGCGGCTCGACGAGACCGACCGGCTTCTGCGTCGGATGCACGGCGCGACCGTGCTCACTTCGCACGTCGAGCACAGACGTCATCTGTCGCGGGCCGCCGTCGATCGACGTGTACGGCACGCTCTCGATCTTCCCGTGCTGCGACGACAGGCCGACTAATCGACCGCGAGGGCGGGGGCAGAGTGTGTCCGCCGGCGATGTAGACACCGGCGAGGCGGGCTGCACGGGCATTCTGAGCGACGAGCGATCGACGGAGCAGATCGATCTCCCCGAGCAGCAGGCCGGCCTCGCCTCGCGCCGTGGACACTCCAGCCTCGTCGGCGTACGCGCTGAGCCTCGGGTAGGAGCGATTTGTGGCGGTCATGACGTGGTCCGTTCGGTGAGGGTGATGACGACCTTGGGGGCTTTCACCACGAGGCGGGGTTCGACGGTGGTCACCCAGGCGGGTGTGTCGTCTGGCCAGAGGCGTGCGTCGACGAGGCCGTCGACGAGCGGCTTGACCGTCTTGAAGTAGTTGTGCGGGTCGCGCTTCGCCTTGGTGGCGACCGGGAGGGTGATGTGCACGGTGCACGCAGGGAGCGGGACAACCCAGCCGTCCGGGACCGGCTTCTTGTCCATGACGAGGTCGGTCCAGAACCGGTAGGCGCGGTCGTCGTCGACGCCGGCGTACTGCACGAGCGCGCCGATCATCGCTGCGGCGCGCCACTGGCGGATCCACGGTGCCGTCTTGTGCCAGTGCTTGCGGTCGTTCATCGACAGCAGCGGTGCCGGCTGGTCGAACTCGATGCGCCACTCCCGGGACATGGGTCAGCCCCTCGGGACGAAGTGGTGCGGGATGTCGCCGGCGGGCACGGCAGGTTCGTGGCGGGGCGGCAGGAGACCGCGAGCGCGGCAGAACTCGACCCAGGCTTGGGCGACCTCGCGGGTGCAGTCGTGCCGGTCCATGATCGCCGAGATCGGCTTGCGGCCGTCGGTGATCGCTTCCTTGTACGTGGCGGCGACTTCCTCGAGCTGGTCCGGGCCGACGTCGTTGGGGTCGATGATCTCGGGGAGGGTGTTGTCCTCGATCACCTTCAGCGCTGCCGGGGGTGGCGGGTTGATCAGGCCGGCGTTCTTCGAGCGGAGGAGCCAGCGCTTGACCTCCTGCTCCGACCGGCGTGGGGCCAGGCGTGCGATCGCGTCGAGCGGCGAGATCGACGGGTTGTCGTTCACCGCGGCGGCGACCTGGCCGAGCGTGACCCCGGGGGCGACGAGACTCGCGGCGATCGGCGCGGCCGCCGGCGCGACCCGCACCAACGGCTCCGAGTCATCGGCAGCGGTCGCCGGCCTCGAGGCGCGGGTGGGGTTGAGGAGATCGGTGCCGTCGACCGGGCGGCCACGCCGCGGCCGCGACGTCGGGTCGACCAGGCCGAGTTGGCGGCAGCGCGGCAGGTAGTTCTTCGCCGCGACCTCCGTGACCCCGAACGCCGCAGCGAGCGCCGGCACCGTGTACGTGCCATCAGCGATCGCCCGGTTGATCCACTCGGCGATCGGCGTGTAGTCCAGCGACCGCGGCTTCACCTTCGGCGCGTCGAGCGCCTCACCGGCCGCTGCCCGGGCGGTGACCGGCGTCGGGACGGTCTTCGGGGGCTGCACCCCGCCGGCCTTCGTGCGCGGGATGTCGTACCCCTTCGCACGCAGCCGACACATGAGCACGGTCGCGCTGTTCTTCGTCCGACCGGTGAGCTTCGCCACCGCCTCGGGCATCGACTCCCCACGCTCGAACGCCTCACGCGCCACCCGGGCGACCGTGAAGTCGTCGACGTCGACGATGCCGGCGGAATCCGGGCCGTCAGCCACGACCGTCTCCACGGGCTGGGGGGGAACATCCGCGGGTACGACAGGGTTGGCCAACGCGAACTGATCGTTCAACGCCTCCGCGGCGACGACCGGCCGCTCGACATGTACCCACTCGACCTGGTTGGCCTGCTCGGGGTCGTGAGTGCAGATGACGTGTTCGAGGTCGGTGAGCAACGCCTGACGGCGCGCCCGTTCCCCCAACACGGTGTCGAGATCGTTGCGGATCTCGATCTCCTTCTGGTCCAGCCGAACGATGAACTGGGCGAGCTCATCGCGCGACGCAACCAGCGCGGTCAGGATGCTGTCAGACATGTGTGGTCTCCTTCACACGACGGCGTTCACGGATGCTCACCGGGTCGATCCGGCGAGGATTGAGGGCTGCGGCGGGCCCCGGACGGCGGGCGAGCGTCGTGGTACGGGCCACGTCCCACGGCACCGCCGGCGGGTAGTGCTCGACCCCGCAGCGGTCGAGGAACTGGTGCGCGACCGTGAGGCGCTGAGCGAGATCGTCAGCGAAGCTGTACCGGTCAGACATCGCGCACCACCGTGAGGTTCGCCCGACCCGCCGCGGCCATCTCCGACTGGCGGCGCATCGTGCGACGGGTGCGGCGCAACTGGCGGCGCTCACGCTCCGACAGGCCACCCCACACCCCGAACTTCTCGCTCATGTCGAGCGCGTACTCCAGGCAGTCCAGGCGGACCACACACCCGGCGCACACGGCCTTCGCAGACGCGAGCGATTCGCCCCGCTCAGGGAAGAACAGCTCCGGATCCGCACCCAGACAGTTCGCCAGGTCCTGCCACACACCGATCTTCGCCGGATGCGCCGACACCACAGTCGGCTCGTTGTCGTAGGTGGTCATCGCACGACTCCCGCCGGGAACTCATCCCACGTCCGGCCGTCGAGCTCGCGACCGGCTTCCTTCTTCCCGACCCGCACCGACGTGTAGCCGTCACGCGCCCCGGACTCGTCGGTCCAGTCCTTGTGCGGCTTCCCCGACGCCGCGGCCAGATCGAGACCGGCACCGACCTCGGACGGGACGAACCCGCGATACTCGCCCCACTGCTTGAACAAGAACGCCACGGCGTCGGCGGCGCGCTCGCCGTTGCACCACGTGCACGGCGGTCGGGTGTCGTGCTCCTCGGGCGACCAGCCGAGGCGGCCTTCGCATTCGGGGCACACGCGATCGAGACACTCGTCGCGCAGCTGGCGCACCCAGTCGGGGTGCATCGGCCGCGCGCCGGGCCCGGACTCCCCACCGACGATCAGCCAGTCGATACCGGTGAGGTCGAGCTCGTCGAGCGGCCCGATCAGCGGTTCGGCCGAGATGAACTTCACTGGCGCGGGCAGGGTGCGGATGATGTCGGCCCGGTAGGCGAACTTGTTGGTCTCGACGGTGGTGCCGATCCACACGTTCGCCGGCCACTGGTCGAGCCAGTCGGTCGGGATCAGGTGGCGGATGTTCTCCGGGCGCTTCGTGAGCAGCTGCCACCGCAACCACGGCGTGGCCGGCACCAGATCTGTCAGCAGACGATGACGGGGTTCGATCAGGTCGGGGCGGTCCTCGAACACGTCGGCCATCGACGCGCAGAACACCAACGCCGGGCGGCCTGCGAGCTGGGCGGCGCTGTTCCAGCGGCGCGGGTCATCCCAGTGCTTCTCACCGAAGAACCGGCGCGGGGTCTCACGGCCAGGGGTGCTGCCACCCCACACCAGATGACCGGTCCGCTTCGCGAAGGTCTCCGCGTAGCAGTGCTGGCAGCCGGCCGAGACCCGCTCGCAACCCCACCACGGATTGAACGTGTGGTCGGTCCACTCGATCGCTGTCCGGTCACCCACGGATGCCACCTCGGTTCAGCACGCCGCAGAGGACCTCGATCGGCTCGTAGCCGAAGCACTCGATCACTCCAGCGCGGACAACGTCGCGCTCAGCCTGAAGGCCGACGAAGCACAGCACGACCGCGGCCGGATGCTCCACGAGGACCTGGTCGACGACATGCTCGAGGTCGAACCCGCCAGCGGCCAACACGTGGGCATCCTCGAACGCACGGGCGATCCGCTGGCGGACCGCGACCATCACACTCCCCAAGTCGCTGTACCAGTAGTACACGCGCCCGATCGACATACCCGCCGCGGTGGCGAGTTCGGCGGCCGTGAACGTCACCTGACCGGCCTCGGCGATCAGCCGCTCAGCAGCGTCGAGGATCGCCGTCACCGTCCGGATTGACCGGCCCTGGCACGGGGTGTTACGCAGCAGCGCGGCCCGCAGACGGTGCAGCGTCTTGGTGGTCAGCCACTGCGGCCACGTGTCAGCCATGATCGGCCACCTCTACGCGCAGGCCCAGCCAGGTGAGCAGCTCGGGCAGCGAGGGAGCGATGTAGTCGACCATCTTGTACATCAACTCGGGCTCGACCGGATCCTCCAGGAGGATGGCCGTGCGCTTCCCGGCGCCGACAGCCCAGCCGAGCTCGAGATGCGCCGACTTGCCGCACGGCAGCACGAGCACGAACGTGTCGGCGCGCTGCATGGCGTTGAAGTCTGAGATGAATCCTTCGCTCGCGCGGGGGTGCTCGATCATCTGGAGGTACTCGGCGGCCTCGTGCGTCTGCTCCGCCAGCTCGCCCCGAGCCGATTCCCAGTCGGAGCCCTTCGGCTTCACCGTGGACGGCTTGGCGAACACGAACCCGTCCCCGTGGCAGCTGGCATACCCGCCGCGGTGCCGCCACGTCACAAGATCGGCGGCCGGGTCGTAGTCGGGTTCGTAGCGGGAACCGGGTGTGTCGCGGTACCGAGCGTGGAAGATCGGCTGCGCGCAGTTCTCGCACCAGTGCTGGACGCTCGGCTCGCCAGCGGTCTTGACCTCGCGCCACGAGAACCCGGTACCACCCGGGGGGTTCTTGAAGTCGTAGTGCTCGACCCCGGCTGACGCCAGTGCCTGGCACACGACCGGCTGCACCGAGTTGCGCCACGAGCTCGCGACGTACACGTACTGCGGCGGCGTGGCCGACGGCGAGTCGTAGACGAGGAGGTCGACGATCTTCTTCCACAGCTCGTCCGGGAAGATGGGGCGGAGATCGAACGTCTCAGCGGAGGTAGGTTCCTGGTCGGTGAACGTGTACTGGCCGACTGGGCCATCGGGTTCCTGACACGCGAGGACCGGCTCGCCGTCCTCTGTCTCGGACCACTCGGCGACCTGGCGCAGCAGGTCGAGGAGATGGTGGGAGTCGAGTCGCCTACTCATCGTCGCCACCGTCCTCGTCTTCGTCCTCGTCGTCGGTGCTGTTGTCGTCGTGGTCGACGGCGGGTGATGGCGGGATCACGGGCTCCGGGAGTTCGGGGCCGAGGATCGACGCGACATGCAGGTTCTTCGCGGCCGTGAACGTGGCCGGGGTGAACTGGCCGTCAGCGAGGATGAGCGCGACAGCGGCGGTGAGGTTGACGGCGTGCGTGTACCACTCGGCGAGGTGCGCTGCCTGGGTCTTCTTGTCGGCCTTCGGCTTCTCCCAGCCGAGACGGATGGCCCGGGTCTCGCTGTCGCGGTCGTACCAGGCGAACAGGTACTGCATCGCTGCGCCGGCGACGTCCTTCGTGGCGACGGTCTTGGCCCAGTCGGTGATGATGTCAGTGCGGAGGCGCTTGCGTTCCGCCAAGGCCTGACGGTGCTCGTCGAGGATGCGGTCACGTTCGTTGGCCCACTTCTGGTAGTCGGTCAACTCGACCGGCTCGCCGTCGACCTGGTCGTCGTTCTTGTTGGTCGGGCGCCAGATGTGCACGAGCGGCTTCGACGAATAGGTCTCGACTGTGACCGCCCACAGGGTGGTGTCGGCCGGGAGCAGCACCTTGGCCAACCCGGCCGGGCTGGTCTGCTGCACCGACGTGTACTCGCGCTGCATCTCCCAGTCGCGCTTGTCCTTCAGGAACGTGAGCCCGCGGCCGGCGGCATTCACGGCGGTCGTCGAGATCCACTCGTCGATCTGGTGGACCCGGACGGCGTCCTTGATCCCCCATTCGGACGGGATGCCCCGCTTCTTCGACAGTGCGATGAGGACCTCGGCGGGGCAGCCGGTGAGCTGCTTGGCGATCGCCAACGTCATCTCGCCGGCGGAGATCTTCTCCAGCCACACCTCGGGCAGCTTCAGCAGCGCGAGACGGTCACCGACACGGTTCTGATGCCGGCCCACGGCGGCGGCGATCTTCTTCTGTGTCCAGCCGATGTCAACGAGACGCTGGTAGCCGCGGCCTTCCTCGACCGGGGTGAGATCGACCCGGTGCAGGTTCTCCACCAGCTGCGCGACCGTGCGGTCCTCGTCGGCCATCATCGACGGCTCGCGGGAGGTGACGCACTGGATCGGCTTGTCCTTCGCCCAACGGCCCTCGCCGATCAGGTTCCCGATCGCCGCGTGACGGCGGTGCCCGGCGACGAGCAGCCAGCCGCCCCCGTTGTTCTTGTGCGCCGGCGTCACCTTCAACGGCTCGAGCAGGCCGACGCTCTCGATCGAGTCCGCCAGCTCCGACAGGTCGGTCATCGTGGTGCGCAGGTTGTGCGGGTCCGGGAAGATCACCGCGTGTGTCAGCCACTGCTCACTGCCGATCCGGCCGCCCTTGTCAGCGGCGGGAACCGAGGCCTCGACAGCAGGCTTGACCGGCGCCTGCTTCTTCGCCGGCGCCGTGGCCTTGGCCGGTGCGGCCTTCTTCGCCGGCGCCGACTTCGTCGCGGCGGCCTTCTTGACCGGCGCCGACTTCTTGGCGGGGGCGGACTTCTTGGCGGGGGCGGACGGTTTGGTCTTCGTGGTGGTGGACATGGTGTTGGGGTCTCCTTCCAACGGGGTTGTGTTGGTGGTCACGCGGTCGCGGCGTGCGCGGGCGTCTTGGGTGCGTCGGCCTGCAGGGCCAACTGACCGGTGCGGGTGATCGCCCACACGTCACCGGTCTGAGTACGGGAGGTGCGCATCACGTCCGGGAGGACCGCGACCAGGCACTTGCGGAGCAACACACGACGGTGCTCGGCCACCTGGGCCGGCTTGCGTGAGTGCTCGAAATCGGCCAGACCATCCCGGCCTGCTGCGGCGAACTCGGCGAGGACCTCGATCTGTGCCGGTGTCAACCCGTAGGTGTTCACCGGTGCGGGGGCGTTCTCCACATCGGACAGGTCATCCGGCGACACCATCAGCGGGCCACCCTGCGGGGACTGCACCCACATCGTGCCGTCGATGTTCGCGGCGAGGATCTCGACCGGCCCGACATGCAGGCCGGGCAGGTTCAGCACAGCGCGGCCCGGCGCGACGGTGGCGTAGGCGGTCACGAGAGCGCTCCCAGGCGGACAGCGCGGCTGATGGCGTGCTGCAGCAGAGCGAACCCGCACTGCCCGCGGTTGCCGCTGAGGTGTTCCCAGGCGCCGAGCGCGGCGACAGCGACGTCGAGCAGCTCCGAACGCACGTCGTCGTACGAATGCGTCGCGCCCTTGCGGGGATTCGTGGCGCCGACCCCGATCCACGCCTCAGTGACCTCGCCGTACTCCTCAGCGATCTTGCCGATTCGTTCCCAGGCCAGCTCGCGCACCGAGATCTCGTAGCCGATCTTGGCATCGACGTATGCACTGATCCCGGCGACGGCCGTGCCCAGCGTCTCTCCCTCGTAGGTGGTCACGCTGCACGCTCCCCCACCGTCGGGACGTCGACAGCGGGCAGACCGCGGCCGGCGTTCAAACCGTCCAGGAGCCGCTGATGCCACTCATCGAGCCGCAACGGCAACAGCAGCCACACCACATGCAACGCGTCGCGGCCATCGACACTGAACACACCCCACGCCGCCGGCACCGACCCTTCGCCACCGGCCTGCGGCAGCAGCGCGAGCGACCACGTCGGCGACGTCGACGGCGCGCACTCCGACGCGGGGAGGTTCAGCCGATCGACCAGACGGGTCATGGTGACTGCCGGATAGGCGAGCTCGTGCAACCACCACGCCTCCGCCAGAACGCGACCGTTGTACAGCAGTTCGTACCGGCCCAGCGACGACATCGGCCGGTACTCCCAGCGACGCTCATCAGCCACCGTGGCGTCGTGTTCCTCGTGGCCGCTCATGCGCCCTCGATCCCTTCAGCGTCGCGGCGACCCAGCGGGTTACGCGGGTGCTCGGCGGATGGGTAGTTGTCGTTGGCGAACGACTGCGGCTGCAGCTGGCAGTCGATCGGCAGCCCGGTGACCCGCTGCCCCCAGATGGTGAGCATCAGGTTCAGCCGGCGGGGCTTCACGACCGCAGCGAGCGAGATGTAGTCGGTATCGGGGAGGATGATCCGCACGTCGATGTCGCGCCAGTCGGCCGACTTCATCGACGAACCGACGTGGTACGCGCCGAACGCTGTCGGGAACGCCTGACGCAGCGCGTTGCCCCAGTCGTCGAGCAGACGCACCTCGGCCGGTCCGAGCATCGTGTGGCGGCTCATCGCTGGCCCCGCTTCCGAGGCCTCGGGCGGAGATCGCGCAGCATCTCCTGGACGGTCATGCGGACGGCGTGGTGGCCAGCGTGGCCGGCGAGGCGCTTGCAGATGAGCTGGCGCCGGTTGCCGTACCGGTAGAGGCACAGCGCCGGACCCGACGACCATTCCCGGATGATCATGAGCCACCGCCACGCGTGTGTCGGCAGCTCGCGCCGTGCCCACATCCGCAGTCGGGGGCCAGGTCGGGGTCGGCCGTCCGGGCAGGAGGCAGGAGCTGCCCGGACGGCGCGATGGTGACGGCAGCAGGCCTGCCGGAGTACTTCGTCAACAGCGACGACGTCGCCGAGATCGCGACCGTCATCATCCCGGCCGCCAGTTCGACCGATTCGGCCGGTGTCAGCTCGATCGACGTCGCAGCGATCGGCTCGTTGTTCTCGTCGACGGTGGCGGGGAACAGCACCAGCAGCCGGTCACGGTCGAGGTCGTAGTCGACCCGGACGTGATCGGACTGGTACGACGGGTTCGTTCGAACGGTGGCCATCACTCACCCACCCGCATCGACTCGCCGGCGTACGTCTGCGGCTGGCCAGCCCACTCGGCAAACGGCGCGACAGGTGTGGCCAATGGCCGTGAAGGACGAGCGACCAGCTCGGTGCGCTCGACGAGCCGCCACGTCTTGCGGATCACGGGCCCCAGATCGTCATCATCATCGATGTAGCCGTACAGATCACGAGGGTCGCCACCGGTCTCGAACTTGTAGTCGTCGAAGTCGACGTCGTCGATCTCCCACGTGTGGGCGAGCTGGCCAGGCACCGCAGCAGCGAAGTCGACGACCTCAGGACTCCCCGCGGCTGCACGACTCCGGGCACGTTCCTGCTCGAGCTGGTCGTGGAGCCGGTTCGTCCACACAGCGGCCGCGAGGCCCATCACGCAGACGCCCATGATGAAGGCGAGCACCGCGGGCATCACGCACCGGCCAGGGTGAGCAGCTGCGAGAGCGGGCGCAGCGGGGCGGACGGGGTCGGATCACCATCGGCGGGGATCACGGCGAGTTCCCAGCGGTCGAGGATCGCGGCGAACGTCGAGTTCACCGGTTCCCCGTGGAGCGGGTCGCAGCGGTAGGCCTTGCACCACACGCCGTCGATGCGGGTGACACCGAACTGGTCGAGGATCAGTCCCCACAGCCGGCCGTCCGGATCCACCACGGCGCGCAGCGCGCCCCGGAGTTCGTCCTGGTCGACCGCTGGCGGGATGTAGGCGGCGCGGGCTGCGTAGTGCACGTCGAACGGTGTGCGCTCGTTCAGCGTCGGCCGGCGCAGATGCTTCGTCATCGTGTGCACCGTCAACGCCTCGACCGCACCCACCGGGCGCCACCAGTCGCAGCCGTCTTCCCGGCACACCAGACGGAGATCCCCAACCAAGGATCGATCTGCGCGCAGGTGCACAGTGGCGACGCTCATGACTTCGCCTCCTTCGCGGCGGCCCGCAGACGGTGCAGCGTCTTGGTGGTCAGCCACTGCGGCCACGGAAGCGCACCGACGAGGAGCTGGCCGAGCTTCGGTGCGCCCGTCTCGCCCGTCTCAGGGTCATAGGAGCCGTTCAACATCGAGGCGACGAACGCCGCCCTACGACGATCCTCGTTCAGCAGACGCACCATCTCGTCGGCGATGTCGTCAGGGTCGGCGTCGGGCATGAAGTCCGCCGGGACCAAGACCGACAACAACAGGAACCGGTCGTCGCTCGTAGGAGCGTCGCCAGCGTGCGCCGAATAGCCCACGATCGTGAGCCGAGGCAGGCTGACCGTCGGAGACGCCTCCGCGGTCGCAGCCTGGAGCGCTTCGGCCTCCACCAGGGCTGCCTCGGCGTCGGCCCGGTTGAAGAAGAACACGGATGCCGGGCCCCCGTTGTCGCCCTTGCCCTCCACCCGCCAGATGGTCCGTTCGGTCATGACGTCGGCTCCTTGCAGCTGTAATCCCCGTACACCCACGGGCCTTTCCCACACGTCGACCACAGCGCAGCGGCCGCCTGGGCGCACGCCTGCAGCGATGCCTTCACCGACGACCTGGTCCACCCCAGCCGGCCGAGCAGACCGTTCGCCGAGAGCGGCCCACCCGACTTGGCGTTCAGCTGGAACGTGCAGTGCGAGTCATCGGTCCGACCGATGTGCACCGCCAGGTAGTTGCAGCCGCCCTCACGCGACGCCACATAGATCGCCCACCGGGCCGTCGACACCGACGCGCCCACCGCCACGAACTGGGCAGCGATCTCGTTCGCCTGCGACACCGTGCACGCCGGCCGACCCGAGTAGTACGGCACCCCGTCGGCGGTGATCCGCCAGTGCGGCCACGACGACGCAGCCGGGGCCGGCACGACCGGCACCGGGGGGACACCCACCCGCACCGCCGGCGCCAACGTCGTCGACGTCGTCGGCGGCGGCTTCACGACCGTCACCGGTGGCGGCGTGTGCGGCTCCACCGGAGCCGTACCGCGGGCAGTTGTCGGGACCTCGACGATCACCGGCGGGTCCGGGGGCTTCGGCCCCTGGCACTGGCCGGCAGTCAGCAACGCCAACGTCGCGACCACTCCATAGACGGCACGAACGAACATCAGATGACCTCCAGGCCCGGTTCGATTGGTGCCCGCACCGGCGGGGAGACCGGTGCAGGCGCGCCGTCCGGACCTGCCGCGATCTGGACGCAGTTGCCGTGCGTTCCAGTCGACTGATCCGGGGCGACAGTGGCCGATCCTGTGTTGAGGACCGACGGAGAAGGTGTGGTGGTGCCAGGGGCGGAACTGGCACCACCACGAACCGCGGCGACGGGAAGAGCCGCGGCGACCTTGAGACGGTCCAGCGCCAGACGCAACCATGCGTCGGCGTTCGCGACCGAAGAGAACGAAAGCGCTACCGAGACGTCATCGACACGGAGATCGATCACCGCGCCAACGCCGACGGCGCGCACAACCATGTCCGCCAGCACGACGTCGTCGAGGTCGACGTGAACCATCACGACGCCGCTCCGGCCATCACCGACGCCGACCCGAACGGGTTCAGACCACGCTCATGCGCGACCAGCGCCTCTTCCGACAACCGCCACTGACGGCCCGCCTTGAACGCACCACGGATCCGGCCCTCACGACACATCTTCTCGACCGTGTCGACCGTCGTCAGCCAACGATCAGCCAACTGCGCCGGCGTCCAGATCCGGCCCGTCTCCGGCAACCGCACAACCTTCTTCGCCGCGGCCATCACGCACCAACCGGCTGGATGGATGCGGCACGGGCGATGTCGATGCGCGCGGGGAATGGCCACAACTGTTGGACTTCCGTCGCCAGAGCGGCGGCGATTGCGAACTTCATGTAGTCCCGTGGGTTCAGCGACCCCGCCTCAATGCGAAGCATCGTCGGCTCGGTCGTTCCGACGAGCTGCGCCAGGGTTCGACGATCCCAGCCGAGCTCCTGTCGGCGGAGACGAACAAGGCGACCGCAATCAACGGCCCACTTCGAGACCATGCTCCGGACCTCTTCGAGATCGAAGAAGGCTTCGTGTGTTTGACCCATGTGGGCAATATTGCACGAACGAGTCAAATGCGCAAGATGTAACTACAGAACTCCCGGCGATTACGGGAGAAGTAACCGCATTTCTGCCATAGTTGCTTCCGTGAACGAGTGGCCCGGCGCAGATGCCCTTCGGAAGGCATTGACAGCGCGGGGGACAAGCCGACGCCTCGCGATCGAGATCGGAACTGACCCATCGAACGTGACCCGCTGGAAGCGCGGCACATGGCCCGATCCTGCGCTCATCCCTCGAATCGAATCGGCACTCGGACTGGAGCCCGGTTCCCTGAGCGGCGTCAGCCAGCGCGACGAGGTAGCTGAACTACGAGCGCTGGTGATCGAGCAGGGTCGCCAGTTGATCGAGCTGACGCAACGAGTGCAAGACCTGGATGCCGGTATCGCGCAGTTGCGGCGTGCAACTGGTCAAGGCGCTGCCGGTTCTCGCTGAGCAACCGTCGCAGTTCTTCGATCCCGTCCTCGTCCATCGTCCGTGCCCTCACTCCCGTGCTATGCCACGGATAGTGCCAGAGGGGTGCGCGACAGTTCCCGAGCCTCTTCACAGGACACCACTCGGCGCGGTACGGTGCGCACTCATGACGGACACCCCTGACCCAATGACCGAACATCAAACGATGCCGCCGGCACCGGCGCCGGAAACGATCCCCGTGGTCGCTGCCGGGCCTTCGTCGCCGAGACGCGACCGACGGACCATCTGGGTGCCCGTTGCGACCGCTGCGGCCGGTCTTGTCGGGGGCTTCCTCATCGGCAACGCCAGCGGAGGCAGCGACAGTGCAGCGAACTCGACCACCACAACCACGATCCTGACCACCAGCAGCTTCAAGGAGGCGTTCCAGCGGTGCGCCGACACCGAGACCGGCGACTCCGCATCGACGTCCATCGAGTGTGGCGTCACACTCACCGTGTTCGACGATGGCGGGATCGAGCTGCAGTACTTCCCAACGCTCGACTTCGACGGCAACGGCGGCCGCGTGATCGATGACGTTGGCCACATCACCGGCTGCTGGTCGTCGACTGACCGCTCAAAGATGGGACAGACGCGAGCTCTTGATGGCAGGGTGGAAAGCAGCAACGGTCGGTCGTCCTGGACCTACCACCCCGACGACGGCATGAACATCATCTGCGACGCAGCGACGCAGACAGTGGCCACCTCTCCCTGACCGTCAGTCGAGGCGGCCGGCGAGCCGGTCGATGGCGGCGCGGTTGCGGCCAGGAACGAAGTGTGCGTACACGTTGAGGGTGGTGGCGGTCGAGGCGTGGCCGATCTGGCTGGCGACGTCGAGCGGGGCCTCGCCGTCCTGCAGCATGCTTGTGGCGACGTAGTGCCGGAGATCCTGGAGGCGGACGTCGAGTGCGCCGACCTTGGCGCGGAGATGGTCGAACCGGTTCGTCATCGCGTTCGGTGACATCGGCGTCTGGCCGTGGTCGATGGAGAACACCCACACTGGCGCCGGGAGCATCAGGTCCGACGTCGGCCGCTGGTCGGTCCGCCAGGCGGTGAGCAGCTCGATCGTGCGCGGATCCAACGTCACTGTGCGATGCCCCTTCGTGCCGGTCTTCGTCGACTCGAGGATCGCTACCGGCTCGCCGGTCATCTTGATCACCCGACGGTGGATCCGCCACGTGCCCCGCTCGAGGTCGACGTCGTCCCAGTGCATCGCGCCGAGCTCGCCGCGGCGGGCGCCGGTCGTCGCAGCAACCCGGACGTAGAGAGCGAACAGACTGTCCGCGGCCGCCATGATCAACGCGCGCACATCGGTGGTCGAGGGGATGGTGAGGTCCGGTGCCGGAGGCTTCGGTGCCGGCGACAGGTGGAACGGGTTCGGGCCAGCGATCGTGCCCGACTTGATCGCCGCAGCGAACGCACCGCCCAGCACGCTCCCGGCCCGATGCACGCGGTGAGCAGTGACACCGGCAGCCGCCATCTGCTTCCACAGAGCGATCACGACCGGCACCGTGATCGACGACGTCGACCGCTGCAGGAACGCCGGCGGGATCAACTTCACCGCGGCCGTGCGATCGGCGAGCGTGTTCGGTGACCACGTCAGGGTCTTCTCGGCGATGTAGCCGGCGACGACCGCGCCGACGGTGAGATCGGTCGGGCGCGGGAGTCCGCCCAGTTCGATGACGAGCTGGGCGCCGGCGTGTTCGGCTTCACCACGCGTGTCCCGGACCGAGGATCGACGCTGGCCGTTGTGCTGCACGATCACCCGCCAGCGGCCTTCGGACGTCTTGGCGATGTGCATCAGGCGACAACGTGCAGGTCGTCGAGGGTGCGCATGCGGGCATCCTCGCGGCCACTACGGAACCCCGTCAAGCCGATCGCGTTCCATCCGTTCCTTGACGGCGGCCGGAGAACGCCGAAAGCCCTGGTCAGATTTGCGGTCTGACCAGGGCTTTCGTATCGCAGCCCCAACGGGATTCGAACCCGTGCCGCCACCTTGAGAGAGAGCACATTCCTCCGCCACCAGGACTTTCCAGGAAGTCTCAGTCGCTCTCACCGGCCAATTTCCAGGGCAAACCCGACTGGTTCGGGCCGGAGGTTCCAGCAGGTTCCTTCACGACCAGGTGCGTGGAGACGCGACGAAGCCCCCACCGCGCCGAGCGGAGACCAGGCGCAGGTGGGGGCTTCATCAAGAACGGGACGTCGCGGCCAGCTCCGCGCCTTCCCGCTCGATCATGCGAACTTCGAGCGGTCCACTTCGAACTCGATCTCGTCCGCTGCTTGCACGCCGGCGGTGCCGGTCATGTTGATCGTCCAGATCCCCGCCGTGTCCAACGGGGCCGGCATCGTGAACCTGGTCGTCGTGCCCAGCACGATCGATGCATCCGGAGTCGTGTAGGTGGAGACCGTGCCGTCCGGCTTGCGGGTCTTGACCGTCACCGCGGACGGCGCGGTGGCGACGCCGTCAGCGTCCAGGAACGGGCCGTCGAAGCTGGGGCGATCGCCGATCTGGTAGCGAGCGCGAACAGGGCTTGGCATGGGTTCATTCCTCCGAGACGGGAACCAGCGACAGGGAAGGCCCCAGCGCCGAGAGATTGACGGCCGCAGCGCGACCGGTGATGGCCACCGATGGCGACGCGATCGCGAGCGAGATCTCCGCCAGCGGACCCGCCGAGAGCTCGACGTCGGGTACCGCCATCGCGAGCACCACGGTGCCAGGGTCAGCGGCCGGGCCCGACGAGCGGGTAGCGACGAGTTCGGCGATCGCAGCGATCGTCCCGCGGATGATCTTGCCGACCGAACGCAGGACCCCGCCGGCAACGACGATCGCCCCAGCGACAGTGCGCTCGGTCCCCTTGCCGATCTGCCCTGCAGGCGAGACCGACCCGCCGGCGGCAGTCGACGCCGAACGGGTCAGCGAGGCTGACGACGCGGCCGCACCAGCGGCCCGCTTGCCGGCCGTTCTCGACGTCGACGCAGAGGCGGTGAGCGAACCGGTGAGGTTGCGAAGGAACACCCGCAGTACCTCGAGGAACGACGCCGGCGCCGTCGACCCCGACAGCGGCTTCGACGCCGACTTGGCGGCCGCACCCGCCGGCGACGCCGTGCCGGCGATCGGCTTCGACCCGGCACGCACCAGCACGGCTGCAGCCGACAGCGCCCCGACCACCTTGTGAGCTGTTCCCCGCACCAACGCTGCGGCCGCCGTCGACGATCCGGACAGGGAGATCGGGAAGTCTGTGCCGCCAGCACCGCCGAGCGCGGAGACCACGATGTTGTCGTAGATGACCGTCCTGGCCGACGACGGGTCGTAGATGCCGAACTCGATCCGGTCGACCGGGAAGTCCGTGTCGGTGATCGAGATCGTCGGCGTGCCCGGCTCGCTCGCCGCGTTCAGCCACATCGTCACATCGAACTGACCCGACGCCGGGTCACGCACCATGTGCACGTGCACGACGTCGGCCACCGCGACCGCCACAGATCCCGAACCGGGGTAGCTGTACGAGAACCCGGCCACCTTCGCCAGGTCGACCGTGCCGGTGTGGAAGTAGTGGGCGAACTCGAACCGGTCACTGTCACCCGCGCCACCGTTCACGGTGATGAGCGCACCGTGCGCGACAGCGACGTTGCTCACCGTGTAGTCGAGGGTGATGTCGAACGCGCCACCCTGCCCCGTGATCAGCGTCTCGAGGACCCGGTTGGTTGCGAACGTCGTTGCCGACGCTGTGACGCGCAGCTGGTTCGACTGGATGTCGAACGTTGCCGAACCGGTGTTGAGGCCCGCTTCCCAGTTCGATGCCGGCCACGGGTCCCCGTTCGTGCCCGTCCCGTCGTCGGACATGAGCACCCCACCCGGCACAGTCGCCGGCGGGATGAACAGGCCGATGACGAACGGGCCGAGAGTGTCGGCCACATCTTGGCCACGCCGGAACGACAGCAGCCCGGTGGAGCGGGGGACCTTGACCCGGGCGAGGGCCGTCAGGCTGCGGAGCTCGACCACCGACTACCGCCTACGGGGTGACTTCGGACAGGCCGAAGTCGGCCGTGATGATCCCGGTCGTGGCGCCAGCGCAGTGCACCATCGCAGCCAAGCAGGCGTCATCGCTGACCCTGGCGAGCGCCAGGTCAAGAGCGCCCTTGAAACCGCCCATCGAAGCGATCGGGCCGGGCATGTTGAGCACAGCGATGCGACGCATCAGCGTGATGCCGATGTCACCGGCGGTGCCCGACGTGGCCGACGCCTGGAACGACGTGATCTGCTGGATCCCCGCAGCTGCAGCCGACGGCGGCACCAGCGGCATCATCTGGCCGACCGTCTCAGCGTTCGCCGGGTGCGTGTACGTGTACGCACGCGATGCGGCTGCACCGTCGAGGGCCGTGACGGTCCACGTTGCTGTCGAAGCACCCGGTGCGGTGTACACCTCCAACCAGGCTTCGACGTCCGAGTAGTCACCGGCCGCCTGCAGGCGGCCGGATGTCAGCGTGCCGGGGGTAGTCACGTTCTGTGCCGTGGTGATGACCGTGCCGAACCCGGAGCACGCCCACAGCCGGTCGTAGATGATGAGCTTCCCGGCGATCGTCGAGTTCGCTTCCAAGGCGATGGCGCGCAACTCGTTGCCGCCGGCAGCGTTGACCTGTCCGATCGCCCCGGTGGTTGCATTGGTCGGGATGTACCCCGAACCGGCACCGAACGCCGGAGGGTTCGACCCGGCGGCGGGCCTCCCTGCGACTTTCCACAGCGAATGCCAGGTGCCAACACCCTCGTTCGTGACGGTCGCCTTGTTGATCTGGTACTGCGGGCGGGCGCCGGCCAGCAGCGTCGACTCGGTGATCGCCATCAGCTGCCCTCAGCGAGCAGCTGCGCTGAGATCTGCTCGCGCGCCGCCGCCTGGTCGACGGCATCGAGCGCGACGAAGTCCCGGGCCTGAGTGACCATCGCGACCGACGTCGCCGCAACCGACGCGACACGCTGATCGATGTCCACGGTCGGGTTGATCTGATCAGTCGAACGTACCATCACCCTGTCACCTACGATCCTGAGGGGAAAGTAAGGTCGTACGTCGCTGTCAGCGAGTCCGATCCGGCGACCAGGTTGACCGCCGCGAACAGCGACCGGTCGAGCATGACCCCGCCACCGGTGGCGGCCTGGGAGAACACGCCGTGCTCGGTGATGGCGATCGTGCCACCCGTGTCCGGAGACAGTGTCGCGACCGTGCGGTAGATGTTCGCCGAGGCGCCCTCGGTGGTGGTGCCGGTCGGGCGGACGTTGTCGGTGGCGTACTGGGTGGTGAGCTCGGTCACCAGCGCCGTCTGGCCGGCCGCTTCGGCGGTGCCACCGGTGCCGAAGCCGTGGTACTTCATGTTCTCCGCCTCGACCAGGTTCTGGAAGGCGTCGACGATGAACCCGACACCGGTGTCGGTGACGACACGCAGCGAGGCCAGACCGTACGGGATGACCTGACCGTTGCCGCGCTGGACGGTCAGCCACAGCGCACCGAAGTACGTCGGCACGCCGAGCATGCGCGCCAGCAGGATCCGACGGAGCCCGCGCTGCAGGTGCCGCTGGTTCCGCAGACGGAACGCGTTCACCTCCGCCGGCAGCCCGGCCTGCGGCAGCGCGTGCTCGACGAACGCCGCGCGCGACACGTCAGGCCACAGCTGCCGATCGAGGCCACCACGAGTGACCTGCAGGCCGAGGCCACCGGACGGGTTGGAAGTTGCGGTACGCACTGGTCAGTTCTCCTTGGGAAGGTATGCGGCTTCGGCCGGGCGGACCCGCCGGTACATGGCTGTGATCAACCCCGCCAGCGCGGCGACGGCAGCGCCGGCGAGGACCCGGCCGAGCAGCTGCGCTGACGGCAACTCGCTGGTGCCTTCGATCCACGCCTGCAGGCGGCCGAGCCACGACAGCAGTGGCCCGATCACGGTGGCCAGGAACGTCTGCCAGGTCGTGTTGATCGCAGCGCGCAGCCACGACGGCAGACGACGGAATGATGCCTTGAGGCGGCGCATTGGTCAGCTCGCTTTCCGGTCGGTAGTGGGACATTCGAGAACGTTCGGCGGCCTGTCGGGGATCGGCACCCCGACCTGGTCGGCGAGAGCGACGAGCACCTCAGCGGTCCACGTGGTGTGAATCGCTTGGTTCTGCTCGAGGCGGATTACCCGCTGGATCAACGTCGGTGCATCGTCGGCCTGATGGTTCACCGACCGGTTGATCTGCTTGATCGCCTTGCTGTTCTTCGCGGCCAGGCCCGACGCGACGAGAGCGATCACCGCGGTGATCACTGCGGCGTCGCCAGGAGAAAGCAGCGCGATCATGCGGCGCCCTGCCCGCAATGCCAGCCGGTCTCGTGAGCGAACTTCGCGAGGTTCTCGGCGACCGCCTGACGCACGTACGCCATCTGACGGATGCGTGCCGCGCCGGGGCAGGTCTTGCCCTTGTAGATCGACCACTCCGGAAACCGGGAGTGGTAACCGATCCCGGACCCATCCCACGTGGCGGGCTCGGTGCACGCGACGCCGTACACGATGCAGATCGCGGTGAGCGCACCGATGATCGCGTGCAGCTGCGGTAGCGACCACGGAGTCTGGTCGAGCGTCGACGACCCGCGGTCCTCGCTCTCGAACGACACCGCGCCAACGCGGCGACTGTTCCGCCACCACGAGTTCGCCTTGGCGTTGCAGTCGGCACGCCGGTTCAGCGGGATCGCCTGCACCAGCGCCGCACCGGTCAACGCTGTGGCGTCGACGCCGGCGACCTGGAAGTGCGGCTCGCCGGTGATGTCCTTGCGCCGCATGTAGGCGACGAGCGCTGCCCACGGCGTCTTGCGCGGCCCGGCGTTCGAATGGAGGATCGCGTTGCGCGGGTGGATGAACGGCTGCGTCGAGGCCTCGGGCTCGACACGCTGCTGGACGGTGACACCACCGTGGATCCAGTGTTCGTTGTCGATCCAGTAGCCGGCGAGACTCGGCCCGGCAGTGATCATCACGAGGATGTCCTTCCAGGAACGGCCGTCCGCTGTTGCGTTGAGCAGCAGCGGATGCGCGACAGGGGCAGGGGTGGGCGGCATGGTGGAGGTACCTCCGGGTTGCTGGTTGATGTGAAGAAAGGCGGGCGGATCCGGCCGTCGGTCAGACGGCGACCCAGCGCGCAGTGAAGAACGGCGAGTAATCGCCAGCCACCGTCACGGTGAGCGCAACACCCGAGTTCTGGAAGACAACGGCCTCGATGTAGTCCCCCACCGCCATCCGGTACTCGGTGGCCACCTGCAGGCGCGAAGCGTCCGCAGCGGTCGGGGGCACGCGGTCGGTGACGATGAACGTCGTGTTGTTGATGCGCAGCGACAACTCGCGGCGACCGGTGGCATTCGCAGCGATCTCGGCGCCGGCCGTGAACGCCCACAGACCGGCACCGCCGGCCGGGCAGGTGATACGTGTGTTGTTGACCGCGTTGTCGTGACAGGCGCCGACGTCGTAGGTCTCGGTGTCGAACGTCAACGCCGTCGTGACCGCCGTCGTGAGCGACTGGGCGGCACCCGCCCAACGCACACGACACCGCGGCGGGTCGAAGATGTCGTTCAGTTCGGTGGCCAGCAGGTCATTGCCGGCAACGAAGACTCCACGAGCCATTTACGGTCCCAACTTTCCGGTGTTCGCACCCGCACCGAGCACGCCGTACGTGGTGCTGTCGAGCACCTTCGGCTGGATCCGGACGGGAGACAGGTTCAGATCGACAGACAGCAACGGCAGCCCCGCCGAATCGCGCCGGCGGCTGACGGTCTTGCCGACGATGCGCACCACCGACGTGATGGTCCGACCGTCAGCGGTTTGGTCCTTCACGGTGATCACGTCACCGATGTCGACCAGCAGCACCGCCTGTGCCGTGTCCGGCCGCACACAGTCCGGACTCACACCCGTCAGACGGCGACCCTCGACCGAGTACTGGTTGAGGATCCAGTTCGCCAGATCACGAGCACACCGGTCGACCGTCGACCACAGCGTGATCGACGCCGACCGCACACCCCTGGCGGCGATCGATGTTGCGTTGCGGAACGTCAACGTTGCCGCGGCCGGCCGAGAGATCGTCAGGTGATTGATCACCGTCTCCTCGTAGTCGACCGTCGGATCACCGATGTACGGGTACTCGCCGGCCCCCTGCCCGATCGTCACCGCCGACAGGAACGCATTCGCGACCGTTGGCTTGTACTTCGCACGCGACACCGTCGGCGTCCCATCCGGAGCCTCACGGATCACCAGCTGCCCGGAGGTCACGCACGTGTTGAGCATGTCGATCGGTGCCGACATCGGAACCCCGTCGAGGATCATCGGTGTCGTACCAGCCGGCACCGACGTCGACCCCAACGGGCGAGGCGACCCGAACAGATCGATGATGAACTGCGCGACATCGGACGGCTGCAGCCACAACACCCCGTCCCCAGGACGACGACGGCCAGAGCGACCCGTCAGGTACAGCCACGGCTGGCTGAGCTCGACGCCCTGCCACAGCAGCATTTCGTCGATGGTGATCGACGCGTACTGGCCGGCGGTGCCCGCCTGATCCCGACCGACATAGAACCGGAGCATCGCCCGCTCCGCCCCCAACGCCCCCGCAATCGTCGTCGACGAGTCCGCATCGATGCCGACCGTCACCGATCCCGCAGCGCCGCAGAGCACGTACACCAGGTGCGGCTGGTTGTCCCGGATATCTCGACCCACCGACGTCGACGACAACCCCAGATAGGTCGCCGTGACCGTGCCGCCGGCGTTCATCACGATCGTCAACCGCGACGAGTCGAACAACGTGCACGACGTCGCCGCCGGGAATGCCTTCACCCAGAACGCGACCGTGAACGTCCCCGACGTCCACGTGATCGCAGGCCCCTCGACATGCTGCTTGTACGTCGAATCGAAGTTGACCGCGCCGTCAGTGTCTTCCTCGATCAGCCCATCAGTGAACGTCACCGGCGTCGACCCGACATCACGCCGGTAGAGGCCATGCAACTCGTTGCCCGATGAATCAACCACCGTGTCCGTCTCAGTGTTCTCACCCAGCCGCCACCACAGATCCGGCTTCGAATGCTCCACGAACGTCGCCCACAACGACTCACCGAACGGGGCACCCATGATCGTCGAGAACGTCCCCGACACCGCCAGCTCCGTCGTCGAGAACGACGGCCGGAACTGATGCGGCCGCCACGCATCGATCACACCACGGAACACGTCGATCGGCCCGCCAGGGAACCACGTCAGGCTCCCACTGTTCGTCGACGGCACGATGTGCATGTCATCGACGTAGTGAAGATCTGCGACCACTGCCGAGACGACCTCGAAGCGCAACGCACAGAACGCCGCCGTCGCCGGCGCCACGGTCTGCACCGAGACCTGCTGGAAGGATGTGGTCGAGACCACGCCCGAACCCGTCACCGTCGAGATCGTCGCCCCCGCCGAGTCGTAGAAACGCACCGACACCGTGCACGTGCGACCCGTCGCAGTGGTTCGCTTCACCCACGCCGACGCAGTGATCGGCTCATTCCCGAAGACCGGATACCCCGATGTCCCAGCCGGCGTCGAGAAACCCTGCGTCCCGGACACACCAACGCTGATCTGCACCGACTTCGTCGCCGACCGCGCTGCGGACACACTCGCGCCCAGACCGGCACCACCGATCGCTGTCAACGTGGACACATCGTCGCCCGTCGAGAGCGCCAACGGCAGCAGGTTGATCTGCTCCCGGATCCGGATCGGCTTCCCCGACAACATCGACCCGAAGTACGCGCTCCCCGAGTTCGACGGGTCGTACCGGCCGTCCGCGTTGTCCAACGTCACCGTGCCCGCACCAGGCGCCAAACCATCGAACTCGCCGCCACCACGAACCACCGAGTAGTCCAGGCAATCGACCGCCGTCCATGTGAACCCGGAGTTCACCCACGCCGGCGACAGGCTTCCCGGTGCGGCGTCGAACCCGACCTCTACAGTCCCACGAGAGCGATACATCAGATCGGCACCCGCGACCTGGTCGTCACGTCGCGGCCCTGCCGGCGAGACGCCTTCGACAACGAGTCAGCGATCACCGATTCCAACTCGCGTTCGGAGACCACGACACCGGCCGATACGTGCGCGTGATAGTGGACATCACCACCACGGCTCCCCCGACCAGCGCCAGCTGACAGGATCCGCGACGTCTCCCCCGCCGGCGTGATCCGAGTCCCACGCGGCAGATCCGCCAACTCCGGGCCTTCCTCACCCACGAGGACCGTGCCGCCCTCGGTGACACCGCCCCGCTTGTGGGCCTTCACATATACCTTCGACCCGATTGTCGTCAGGTCGACGACACCACCACCGGTGAGCCCGACCTTCAAGGTCACGTTGCGTTCTTTGGCCAGCTCGTCGATCTTCGCCTGAGCAGTCGCGAAGTCACCACGTGCGATGTCCGCCTTGATCTCGGCGACGGCGCCGGCGTCGACGTCGTCGAGCTGGCTCAGCATGTCCTCGAGCTGCCGCTTGGTCACATCCGCCTTCGCGAGCGTGACCGTCGTCTGGATGTTCTCCGGCGTCAGTCCCAACGAGTTCAGGTAGGTGTTGATCTCGTCATCGTTGAGCCCGAGCATCTTTAGCTGGTCTTTCAGGTTGCCGGTCATCGTGTCGACTTTCGCCGCAGCTTCCTCGGTTGAGGATCCCGAACCGACCATCGCGACCCCGTAGTTCAGGATCGACTTCACCTGGTCCTCGATCGCTGCACGGTTCTCGCGGCCCCGCTGAGTATTCACATCGAGCGTCGAGCCGAGCTTGCGGCCCTTTTCATCGACCGCGCTGAACTGGTCGACGAGCTTCTGAGAGCCCTCGGCAACGGCCCGCTGAGCATCCTCCATGTTCATGTACGGCGCGAAGATTGCATCGATCGCAGCCTTCAGATCCGACGCCGCCTGAGCCTCGTCCGAGAGCTTGGAACGGGTCGTCTCCGCTGCAGCCGACGCGCGGTCTGTGGCCTTGACGAGTTCGTCCTGACTCGATGCCAACTTGCCAGTGGCAGCCGCTGTGACATCGATGCCGGCCGCGAGCTTCTGCTGCTCTGGGGTCAGGTTGCCGAGCAGGTCGATATAGGCCGCCAGCACATCTTGGGAGTGATCACTGTTGCGACTGAACCCGGTCTGGGCCTCGGCAGCTACGACAAGGCTCTCGCGGTAGGCGTTGGTTGCAACCTCGGCATTGAGATAGTCGCTGGAGATAGCGCTGAGGTCGACGTCCTTCGATTGCCGGCCGAGCTCGACAGCGGCCGCGGCGGCCGCCTTCTGCTCATCGGTCCAATCCGAGATCTTCTCCTTGGTAACGTCCCACATCCCGCCGGCGTCGTACCCCTGGTACATGAGGAAGATCAGCGTGTCAGCCATATCCGAGGTGTAACCCTCGGCGGTGAGCATCGCTTTGATCTGCGCGTCGATCGCCTTGTTCGCGTACATCAGGCCATCTGCACCCTTGTACGACTCGGCTGCAATCAGACTCATGACTTTCGCTGCGTCGGTTCCTTGAAGACCGAGCGTGCCCAGCGCTGCCGACGTCTTCTGACCGTTCTCATCGGAACCCGTGAGAGCGTTCGACAGCGCGATCTGCGCCATCTCCAATGCTGACGTCGCTGTCGTGGCAGTGCCGGACTTCTGGGCCAGCTCGACAACCTTGTCGATCTCGGCACCGAGGGCCTTCGAGACCTGGCCCGTGCGCTGTTCGAGATCCTCGTTGCTTGAACTCCAGCTCGACGAGATCGAGACAAGGGCACCGGCGGCGATACCGAGCGCTGCGAGCCAGGGCATCGTGGATTCGGTTGTGATGCCAAGGACCTTCACGGCGTCTGAGATTGCGTTGAAAGCCGAAACGCCGACGTACAGTCCGCCGGCGAGCAGACCGAGCTTGACGATCAGGTCCTGTGTCTGCGGGTCGAGCTGATTGAACCAGCCGAAGACGCTGGCGACCACACCGACGAGTTGCTCCATCACCGGGAGCAGTGCCTGGCCGATGGTCTCCTGCATGTCCTTGTACTGGGCGTTGATCCGCTCCATCCGACCCTGGGCGGTGTCGGCGTATGCGGCGGCCTGGCCACTGAACTGTTGATTCAGTCGCTGCTGCGCAGTCGCGAATGTCAGCGTCCCTTCGCCCGCGACCTTGATGCCGGGGATCATCTTGCCGAGGGCGGTGGTGTTGCCTGCATAGGCCTTGGCGATCGCCGTCGAGGTGGACTGGAGGTCGTTCCCGGTGCCTCGTGACACGTCCATCGCGAGATTGAGCAGATCCTGCGCCTTCGTCTGGTCTTTCGTGACACGCAGCAGCGATGACAGCGATGGCCGCAGATCGTCGTCGAGGAACCCCGTCTGGTGTGAGGTGTTGGTGATCCACTTCTCGATCGAGGCGATCTGCTCGTCCGTTGCCGCTGTCGTGTTCCGGAGCGTTGTTGCAAGCACCTTCTGTGCCGCAGCATCGTCTGCTGCAGCTTTCACGGACGCGATACCGAAATCGATGACCTTCTTGGCCGTGTACGCGAACGCCAGTGCCTTGCCGACCGCATCGACCTTCTTTTCGAATGCCGTTGTCGCCGACTCGGCCTGCTTCGAGGCTTTCGCATAGTTCTTCGCGTCGCCGAGGATCTCGACCAGGATTGAACGCTTGGCGTTTGCCACGTCGGGTCACCTCCTCTTCCTCGCCGCGGCGTTCCTGGCGCGCCGTTGCTGCCGTTCGGCTTCATCCGCGTAGATCTCGACGACCAGGACATCGTCGAGGGTCATTCGGGCGACGTCGCTGGGACGTACACCGAGGTCGTTCCACAGCACCACCCACATGCGAGTCAGGCGGTGCTTCACAGATTTGGGTCGTAGCCCTCCGGGGTCGTGTCCCATTGGGTCTGACCCGGTTCCAACGCGATCGCTTCGAACAGCTCGCTGGTGGTGATGTTGTCCATCCAGTACTGGAACGATGACGTCGGATGCGTACGCCGCCACATGACCCAGGCGTGCACGACGCAGACGTCTTGCGGGTCGATCGGTGTTGCGAACTTCGCCAGCACTTGCTTCGTCAGCTGCCGCTCCGACAGGGAGAACTCGCCGAGGTTGACGTCGAGCTCGACCTTGATCGGCTGATCGTTGGCGTCGCGTTCACCGTCGGGTGGGGCGATCACGAATCGGAACTTCAGCTCGCCCAGTGGGCGTTCACGTTGGACTTGCTTGGGTGGCTTCGGACGGTTGCGTGGCTGGTTGCTCACCGTGGGACTCCTTCCGAGTCGTAGAAATCGTTGATGGCCTTGATGTAGTTGTCGGCGATGGTGTCGCGCATCGCGTCGAGTTCGGGCCACAGGTGGTACGGCTCGCCCTTGAACTGGCGGAACTGCGCATAGCCACGGAACACCCGGCCAGATGGGCCGATGCGACGCTTCGTGCGGATCGCGCCGAAGATCACACCGCCCGCCATCGGGGCCTCCTCGCGGGAGATCCGGATCTTCGACGCGGCCGCCGACGTGACCGCTTCGACAGCGGCGGCGGTTGTCGACGAGACGGCAGCGATCCCAGGCTTCGCCGCCGAAACGACGTCCTGGGCGATCTTCCTGTGGACCTTCGCCAGGTACTTGTCGAAGGCTTTGCCGCTCGTGTTCTTGAACGCGCGCCGCAGCGCGGTCAGGCCGGCAGCGCGGATCTTGTCGCCGCCGGCCATCGTCAGGGCGTGGCGTCCGGGGTGCGGTACGCGACCGAGATCGGCTGGTTCGTGCCGTCATCCAGCGCGATGCCGGACAGCGACTGCATCAGACCCTCGTCGCCCGAGATCGTCGGCAGACCGGAATCGAACCGTGCAGCCGGCAACGTCAGCGTCAGCTGCGGCACCGTTGCGCCGGCCAGAGCGACCGCACCCTGCGCGGTGAGCACGATCGCAGCGATCCGGTTGGCGATCGTCGACGCAGCGACACGGTTGTACTGGGTGAGATCGGTGAACTCGACCTCCATGTCCCAGTCGATCGTCGGCTTGCCGTTCGGCACCGGCTCCTTCTTCAGCGCGCTGCCACGGATGAACCGGCGATCGACGTTCATCGGCCACGTCACCTTGCACCGGAACGACTTGACCTCGACCTGGGACCCGGCGATCGTGATCGTTGCCAGTCGCCACGGGAACTTCGACCCGCCAACAGCGATCGACAGATACGACGCCGTCGCCAGCGCCGTCGCCGTCGCCACGTCCTCGAAGTCGAGCTCGAACGTCGCCTTGAGGTAGTCACCCTCCTCGAGGGTGAGTTCCATCGAGATGATCTTGCCGCCCTCGAACGTGATCGGCTGAGCGGTGCCCGCCGGATTGAACGGACGCACACCCTGATAGGTGATCGACTTGCCGAGCTTGCCGGACGCCGACAGCGTGCCGGTGTGCGTCGAGTTCGAGTCCGTCGGCCCGGTCGTGGCGATCGCGCCCATCGCGTGCGAGATCAGCAGACCGAACCCCTTCGTCGGCACGTACAGGCTGAACGAGCCCGATGCGCCCATGACGTACGGGTCGTCCTGATCGACGCGCTCGACGATGCTGCCGGCGCGCTGCTCATCAACGGCCGACGCGACACCGAAGTCCGGCTCGATGCCGTCCTCGATGAACGGGAAGAACCGGTCGACCACCACAGCAGTGCCGTAGGTGGTCTCGGCCTTGATGCCGACTTGTGCGTTTCCGATCTCCATTGGATCAGCTCTCCTTCTGCTCGGTCTCGGTCTCGGTCGTGGTGGCCGCCGCGGCGGCGGCCTCCGCGGCGGCGGCCTTCTCGGCCTTCGTCTTCGGGGCCGCCGTCACGGCAGCGGGGGCGGGCTGTTCGTCGGCGACCGGCGGGGCGATCGTCCAGCCCTGGGCGAGCAGGCCGTAGCCCATCTCGAGCGGCGGGTGATCCTCGTCGGTGCCGGTGATGACATCACGGCAGGCCTGCGCGGCAGCGTGGTCGTGCGCAGCGACTGCCGCGGCGAGCTTCTGCATCTCCTCTTCACGACGAGGGTCCGGCGCGACGCCGGCCATCTCATCAGGCACGTCGACCGGGATGCCGGCCTTGACCGGGCCGAGGCCGACGACGTCGAGATCTGCAGGGGGAATCAGGGTCTTCATAGCGGGTGCTCCAGGAAGGGCTGAGGGTGGGGATGGGGTCAGATCAGATGTGGGCGACGACAGCGATACCGACGACCGCGGAGGCAACGAAGCCCTCCCCTGTCGGGTACAGCACCGTGTCGACCGACGAGACAGCCCACGAGGTCACACCGACCGCGGTGAGCTCCGCCGGCACAGCCGGGCGGCCGGTCTGAAGATCTCGCATGGTGGCGTCGATCGTCCCGACGAGCGTCTTGCAACGCTCGTACGCCTGTCGGGCCGACCGGTTCGGGATCGATGTCGCGACCACGAGCTCGGTCGTGAACGTCTCGCGCTTCGTGTTGAGGCCCTTCTCGGGCCACACGGACTGGTCGTCGTCCGCGACTGCGCAGGTGACCAGCACGGTCTCTCTCGCCGGCAACGTCAGGGTCCCGTCCGCACCGACGAGCAGCTCGCCGAGGACGACCTTCACGTTCGCCGTGTTGATGTTCTGGCCTGTGTCAGCGAGCAACGATGGGAACTCGACCTGGTCGATCAGGTCGAACAACATGAGGACCGTGTCGAACACGACGGTCGGCTGCCGCTGCGTGCTCACCGGCGGCCGCCACGGAACAGGCCGTACCACTGCGGGTCGTACGACAACGTCTGTGATGCCGCCAGCACCTCACCCGACGACGACCCGTCGCCGGCGTTGCCGGTGGACTGGGCCCGCAGCGAGAACCGGTCGTAGACCGCATCGACAGCGTCGATGCCAGTCCGGAAGATCTCCGCACCGTTGAGACGGTACGTGTTGCCCTGCGGCGTCGTGAGCTCGCGCGCCCGGTCCGGCACACCGGTCTTGGTGATGTTCAGCCGCGACCGCAAATGGAGCAGCGATGCCGTGACCATCGTGTCTTCCGGCGCGTCCAGCCCGTACTCGAGCTCGACGACCACGTTCGAGGACCCGAAGCGGAAGACCCCGCCATCGGTGCGGCGGATCACCCCGCCAGGCAGCAGAGCGATCGACGAGAGTTCGCCGGCGGTGAGGTCCGTGTAGTCCCCGTCCAAGGATTCGTACACACGAACCGACCGGATGCGACGCAGATCATGGCGACCGAGCATCAGCTGAGCCGACCCGTCACCATCGACGGTCACCCGATCGTACGACGGGACGAACGCCCGATCGCAGATCCACTCGGCATCGTTCTCGACTTCCGACCGTGCGGCGGCAATCACCGCAGACGGGTAGGTGCCCTCGTCTGCCAGGACGTCATCGAACGCCCGGGCCTGGGCGATGGTGAACATGAACCCGCCGACGATCCGATGCTGTGTGATCCAGTCGACGTCGTTGTCGCCGTCGTGCCATGTTGCGGTGAGCGTGTCCAGCGTCGAGGTCTGCGCCGGCGTCAGTACCTTCTTGAAGACACCCACGCCTGCGCCGGCCGCAGTGGGGGTTCCAGCTGCGATGAGGACTTCACCGTTGGCGCGGGTCACGCCGACCGTGACGGTGGTACGTGACTCGGCTTCGCCCAGCTCATCGGTGAATGCCACCTGGAGGGTCGCCGCAGTGGATTGACGATGTCGTTGCACAGTGACGACCCTCCTTCAGGTGGTTGTTGGTGGTTCTGTCAGCCGAGGCGGACAGAACCTTCGTAGGTGGTGCCCGAGACACGCTCGATGAAGATGCCGTTGGCGCAGGCGATGCCGGAGTCCGGGAGGTACCGGCTCTCCACACCGCTCGCGGCGAGCGACACGACATCGATCAACGTGCCCGACGCGGCAGTGGCGTTGTCCCACACACGCAGCACGAGCGCACCACCAGCGGTCTCGCGCACGACAATGCCCTTGTACCGGTTCGGGGTGGCCGAGATCACCTGAGTGGCACCGGCGACGAGCGCCTTGGGCGGCGGGAACAGCATGCCCATCGGGATCAGGCGCCCTTGAAGTGGACGACGACTTCGCCGTCCGGGCACGCGAGGCCGGTCCCGTTGATCGCCTTCTCGACGGTGATCACGTCACCCTCGGCGACGACCAGCTGGGCGGTGGCGCCGAGCGTCAGCGTGACCGGGCCCTGGGCGACGGCGTTGGTGCCGTTGCCGAAGGTGATCGTCGCGGGCACCAGGGTGCCGGCGCCGGCGGCGCCACGGTTGCGCACGTTCAGCGTGAAGTTGTTGGTGGCGGCACCAGTGATGATCGCCGACGGGACGAACTCGACGGCGGTCACGACGCCAGCGAAGGGGGCGCGGCCGATGGCCGACTCCTTCGCGGTGCCGGCGGTGGCGTGGCCAGGGAAGTAGCCGGCGATGGGCTGATCGCCGGGGATGTCACGAACTCCGGGCATTGGGGTGTCCTTTCAAGAACGGGAGAGAGCCAGGGAAGATGGAGGGTTCGGGTGCTGGGGTCGGAGTGACGACGCTTGCGATCGCCGCCACTCCGACACCAGATGGTCAGCAGGTGACGTCAGACGTTGCCGCGGTAGACGCCGCGGTACTCGAGGACGGCGCCGCCGTAGATGTGGCGCACCTTGTAGGTGACCTTGTCGGCATTGAACATCGAGCCGTTGGTCTCGTCGTTCTGCACGAACAGCGCCGGGTCTTCCTGGCCACCGAGGAACCCGATCTCGATGGTCGGCACGAGCGCCGGATCGGCGACCGTGAACCACTGCGTGATCGACGTCCAGTAGTCCACGACGATCGGCTCGATCGCCGCGTGGATGTTCGGCGTGTTCGACGCCGCACCGACCGGGGCGCCAGTCGGCAACGCCACGGCGCTGTTGGCCGCCTGGAACGCGATCTCCTCCAGGTCGGAGCAGACCAGGAGGAACTTCGGGACCAGCGACAGCAACTCGTAGTTGTCGCCGTACGCCTTCTGCTTGCGCATCGCCTTGCGGGCGACCGACAGGTTCGGGCCCGACAGAGCGTTGGTGGCCGTGTTGTTGTGGCCCGCAGCGAACAGCGCGACGCCGTCGTAGATGTTCGGGTTGGTGTCGAAGAAGTCCCACACGAACCGGAAGATCGTCTGAGCGGCGGCACGGCCGAGCTTCTTGGGGATGTTCATCACCGCACGGATGTCGTCGTTCGTGATCGTCTCCAGCGTGAGGTCCTCGGTACCGCCGCGCTTGGCCGGCGCGTAGGTCGACTCCTCATCGGTCGCCGACGTCAGCGGCTGGTACGGCGCACCCTGAGCGACTGTCGGCAGCACGCCGTAGCCACCCATGCGACCGACGCGCTGCGTGCGGAAGTCGTTCAGCGGCACGACCGACGAGACGATCTTGCGCCACGACTGCAGCTGCGGCAGCCCGTACTCCGCGACCACGCGGCGGGTGATCGAGTCGCCGAGCAGTTCGCCCCACGAGGTGGTCGACACGGACTCACGGGCCCGGGCGGAACGACTGGAGTCGTACGCCTCACGCGAACCGCGGACCGACATCACCGCGGACTCCCGGAGCATGTCGCGGTTGAAGTCCTCCGAGAACGCGTCACCGGGGGTGACCCGGACACCGAGCTCCGGGGCGATGTCGAGGAACGCCTGCTTCAGCGACGGGTAGCCCTCGCGGAAGTTGCCGGCGAACATCGCGTCGAGACGCTTGGTCTTCTTGTCGAGCGAGTCGGCGCCGACGGTCACGTTGCCCTCACGGGCGGGGATCGACGGGGCGAGGCCCTGCTTCTCGAAGTGCTCGAGGAGACGGGTCGTCGACGCCACCTTGGCGTTGATGTCGGCCTCGGTGAACTGGTCGCCCAGCTCGCCCAGGATCGACTCGACCATGTGCTCACCGAGACCGGCTGCGGTCACCGCGGTGGCGACCAGGAGACGGCCGGTCAGGCCCGCCTTCTGGTGGGTGGCCTCGGTTGCCGCGGTCGCCACCGGAACGGTGGGTGCGGGCTTCGCCGACTCGACGACGCGCAGGGCTTCGTCGGCGGTGATGCCTTCGGCGGTGAGGATTGCGGCGTGCTCCTGCAGCAGGGCGGTCCGCTGCGCGACCGACTCTGCGGCTCGGAGCAGCGCCATCAGCTGCTTGAACGTCACGTGGTTCTCCTTGTTCAGGGGGTTGTTGTTGGTGTTGGGGTCGCCGGCGGCGACCATTCGCGTCGCCTGACCGCCAGCGGCGGGGTGGGCGACGAGATCTGAGGAGTTGACCGCAGTGATCTCGGTCGCTTCCTGCATCGGGCGACCGTTCACGACGACGGTCTTCCAGGCGGCCTGCACGTCCTGCGAGATCCCGATCAGAGGATCGAGGCCGGCAGCCTGGTTGGCGAGCGCCATGTCCAGCGCCTCGGCGGCGTGCGTGGCTGAGGGGAGCAGGTGGAGATCTGCTTCGAGACCCACGGCCGTAGCGGACACGTTCCGGAACGTGCCTACCAGTCCGTCGATCGTCGACGTCTCCAGCTCTGTCTGCGTGCGGTGGTGGTCGTAGGCCTTCGCACCCTCGTACAGCGGGGCCGCTGCACGCAGGACCGCTTCGGGATAGTTGCGGTTGTTCTTGCTGACGCCGTAGCGGATGATCAGCACGCGGAACACGCGGCCGCCATCAGCAGCGACGCCGGCGGCTTCGATCACGCGGGAGCCGACATCCTCGACCACGGCCTCGGTTGCTTCGTCGACGGGCTGGTACATGGTCACGGGGCGGACCTCGACCGGATCACCCAGCACGACGACACCGGATGCCTCGTCCATCGCGTAGTCGACCATCATCAGGTCGTCGTCGCTGTAGCCGACGCAGTACACGGCCCAGGACGAGCCGATGTCGTAGATCCAGACGTCGGGCCGAACGCCGGCGAGTTCCTCGATCCGTTCGCAGATCGCGTTGCGCACCGCTGCGCGGATCGCGTCGTACGATCCGGCGACGACCGCTTCCGTCGCGGCCTCGACGAGCGGGAGCGGTTCGATCGATGTGAGCTTCGAGACCGGCAGACCGAGGTAAGCGGTCGTTGCTTCCCACCTCTTGCCGTTCTTCGCGAACAGCTGCACACGCGCAGCGGGTGCGTCCGGCGTCGCCTCCTGGACGTGAGGCACGCCCGGGACCTGCTTCGCCTTGTGGACGGACACGACCATGCCGCGCGCTTCACCCTTGGACGCCGCCCACGACACGAACTGGCCGGCCTTGACCGTGGTGGCCACCGCCGCCTCGACAGCGCGAGTGGTGATCGGCCCCGGATTGCGGGGGATCATTCGTTCTCCCCGCCCGCACCGTCGACGTCGCCTTCGCCCGTGTCGTCGCCGGCGGTGTCGTCGCCGGCGGTGTCGTCGCCGTCCTCGCCGTCACCGATGAGCTCGCTCACGGCGGCGACCGTCGCCTCGGCCTCGGCGATCGCTTCGGCGATCGCATCGACGGACATGCGCGGCCGCAGTTCGATCTTGAGTTCCTTCGCACGGGCGACCAGATCAGAACGCGACTTCGTCGCGGAAGGCGCGGCCGCTGTCGACTTCGCCGGCTTCCCGGCCGGCTCGGCGTCGGCCACCGGCTGCGTGTAGAGCGGGAACGAGCCCGTGTACGGCGTGGTCGGCGGGGCCAGGAACATGAGCCCGGTCTTGCCATCCCCGTCGGGCCGATCGGCGGGAACGTCGACGTACGACGCGCCGTCGGTGGTGCGGATCACCTGACCGGCGGGCGAGTCGAGAACGTCAAGGATCTCGGAGACGGGGATGCTGTGGCGGGCAGCGGCCTCGAGGTGGAGGGTGGGTGCAGTCATGATGGTCTACGTCTTTCAGGATCGGGCGAAGCGGATGAGCTGGCCCTCGGTCTTGGATGCGTCGATCTCGGTAGCGAGGTCATCAGCGGCGGCGGCCGGGTTGGCCTTGGTTTTCGCGGCGAGGTCGGGCCGGAATGGCTGGCCAACGAACTGCTCCCACGCCTTCTGCGCGGCGAGCGCCGCGGCTTCGTCGCCGAGGACGCCACTGGCCACCATGTGGTCGAGCGCCTGCGACAAGTTGAGGAAGACGGCGGCCGTCACCTGCGCGTCAGCGGCGGCGATCTCCGGGCCGACGATGTGCACCGTGTCAGCGGCAGGGATGCGCACGATGTCGCCGGCGGCGTTGGTGGTCTCGACGAACTGGGGCAACCGGCCGGCAGCTATCGCACGGTCCACTTGGAAGCGGGCCATCTGCGTCATCACACCGCCGAGCCATTCCTGCTGGACCCCGCCGACCCGCCGGCGCACCGGCTCGGCCATCGACAGCGACGTCGCCCGGTTCGCCCCCTCCGGTTCGGCCAGCCACGTCTTGGCCAGCCCACCGCCGGCGGCGATGTTCGTGAGCACCGAGCTCAGCGTGATCGAGTCCTCAGCGCTGCCGGTCTCGGCGGTCTGTGGCTTCCACGTGGTCTTCTCGTTGTGGACCTCGACCGACCCTGACGACGGGGCATGCTGACCGCCACGCATGCGGATCCAGTCCTTGATCTGCTTGTCGTCGGCACCCTCGAGGGTGACGTCCCACACCATGTAGCGGGCGAGCGCAGTGCGGTCGATGAGGTTCCCGAGGACCTGGCCGTACGCATCGAGATCGTCGATCAGCGGCGTCAGGAACGGCTGCCCACGACGATCCGTCAGCAGCGCCTTCCAGCCGGGGAAGAACCCGACCTCACCGGTCCGGAGGCCGGACATGTCGTTGACCTGCGCGATCTCCTTCGAGACCGTCACGCCACCACCGGTGCGGATCTGCAGCGTCTTGGGCCACAGGGCGTTCCCTCGATCGAGGTCGACCGTCGTGATCATGCCAGGGTCGATCGGCGACCAGCGCACCACCCCGGTCACCGGACCGACGAGGTACTCGGGCACGAACTCACCCTGGAGCATCCAGTCGCGCATCATCGCGGCCTGCAGCTCGGGGAACCGGTTCTTCGGGTCAAGCCACCAGGCGTCGACCACTTGGCGCACGCCGGGGTCCTGACAGACGACTGAGACACCTGAGTCACCGACAGCGAACGCCGTGTAGGTGTCGATGATCGTGCGCGTCAGCGGGTTCGACCGGTAGCCGGCGATCGACGAGATCCTGGCGAGCTCCGTCGTCCACTCGGGAACTTCACGACGGCTGGCGCCGAGACGGGTGTACCCGGACTCGCCGTCGATCGGGTCGTAGCCGCGACCGCCGGCAGCACCCGTGAGAGCCACCTCGCGGGGTGTTGCTTCCGTCCGACGGACCGATGGGAACAGCCAGTGACGACCGGCCATCACGCCGCCTTCGCGCGGTCAGCCAACAGCGTGACCGCTGCCGGCACGGCCGGCTCCGCAACCACGGCCTGCGAGTTCAGCGCGTAGGCCGACGCGAGCAGGAAGAAGCCGAGCACCAGCAATGCCCACCAGATCCCTGCCAGACCACCGATGGCCACCACGATGAGCAGCACACCCAGCGCCGCGATCAGGTTCGAGAGAGTCGTCATCGTTCAAGGTCTCCTACAAGGTGAGGCGCTGCTTCGGCCGGAAGATCTCGGCCGGGTCAGCGGACTCCGAGTTCGAGGATGCGGCGGCACCATCGGCCGGCCCGGCGTTCATCAGCGCCAGGTGCGCAACCATCGCCGTAGCGACCGCAGCGTCCATCTGCTTCTTCGTCTTGCCCTTCGCGAGCCGCCAGCCACCAGACCCGCCACGGGCCTGCACCGCGACCGCGGCCTTCATGTGCTTCGCGTACTTCGGGTTCCCGTCGTGCTCGATCAGCTGCTCGGTCACCAGCTGGAAGAGACCCTGCGCCGCGGGCACCATGTTCGAGTCGACCTGCGAGATCTCCTCCATCGGCAGGCCCTCGGTTTCGAGCTGCTGCGCCGACCGGCCGAACAGGGCGGGGTCATACCCGCAGCACCGCAACGCATCCGGCGCGATGCCGAACTGGATCGACAGATCACGGAGGAAGTTCTCGACCTCAGGGATCGGCAACCGCCAGTCCTCTTTCGGTTTCCTCGTTCGAGGATCGAACGGCCGGTCCCAGATCTCTGCCTTCAGCCGCAGCTTGCGCGACGGCTTCCCCGCTGCCTTGCGGTCGACGTCGGCGGCGTTCCATCCCGGGCAGGAAGGATCGCAGTCGTGCCACTGACCGATCACGTGAGCGGTCGAGTCATGCTTCGTGGAAGCGTCCGTCCCGGTCCACAGCGCCGAGCCCTCTGCGAACAAGAACGGGCCGATCGAGAACGACTCCCACTGTCCCGCTTCGAGCCACGACTCCGACGATTCGGTCCACTGGTTGAGGAAGAACCGGCGGAAGACCGCCTCGGTCTTCTTCGTCAGCTGGTCCATGTAGAACTCGAGGCTCACCGTCACACCGAACGACGGGTTCGAGGCCTCGATGACCGCCGGGTCCCACCGGTCAGCGTTCTCCGGTGGTTCGACCCACCAGAAGAAGTACGCCGGATCGATCACCTCGCCCTCGGCGACAGCACACCCGTACTCGTACTGCTCGCCGCAGATCGTCTCCTTGTCGAAGCCAGCCGTGGTGATCTGCAGCACCATCGGCTGCCGGCGAGTCACGCCACCATTCGTCAGCGTGTCCCACACCACGCGGGCGCCGTTGCCTTCCCAGCAGTGCAGCTCGTCGCAGATGACGACGTACACGTTCGGCCCGTCGAGCGTCGAGCTCGTCTTCTTCGCTGCGGCCGCCACCCGCACCAGCCGGGACCCCGGCAGCGACGGGCAGATGATCTCCGACTCGTACACCTCGAGGATGTGCTTCAGCGTCGGCGACATCTTCGCCATCGTCGACGCCGCCCCGAAGATCAGGTTGGCCTGGTCGTCGTTGCCGGCAGCGCACACCACCAACGCGGAGGGTTCCGGCTGACCGTCCGGGTCGGATGGGCCGAACGCGAAGAACAGCGCCAACGCTGCGCAGAGCTCGGTCTTGCCGTTCTTCTTCGCGATCCCGATCAGCGCCCACCGCACCGACCGCAACCCGTCAGCCCGGATCGCGAACAGCGCGAGGATCACCATCCGCTGCCACGCCAGGATCACGAACGGCTTCCCGGTCCACCGGTCGTTCGTGTGCACGCAGTTCGTTGTGATCCAGCGGATCACTTCGAACCCGCGGGTGCGACCACGCCGGTCCTCTGTGGCCGTGGTCTTCAGGTAGTCCCGCCACGTCGGCTTCTTCGACGGCGTCTTGCGGTCGGTCCGGTTACCCGGCCGTCCAGCCGTCCTCTTCTTCGCCGGCGCCTTGCGCGGCGGCGCCTTCTTGGTTGCCACTGGTGGTGCTCCCCTGCTGGTGGTGCATCTCGATCAGTTGCTGCGCTGTCAACTTCATATGCCCGAACGTCAACCCGAGGTCCGCCTTGTTGCGGAGACCCACACCCAGCTGCCGTTCGCACTTCTCCATCTCGACCTCACGCGACGTCACCCACGACATCAACGGGTTCGACACGAGCTGCCCCTTCGACCCACGCACGAGCGGCTCGGCCGACACGGCGTCCAGGGCCACCTGCCAATCGTCGAACGCACGGATCCAGCGGATCGCCGTCACCATCTGCACACCGCGCAACTGGGCCGACTGCTGCTCATCCCACAGCGACTCCCAGAGCTCCAGCGTCAACCGTTGGTACTCCTGACCGCCGGGCAGCGGTGGCAACGGCGGCATCCTCGACTTGTTCTGGTCGCCCGCCGGCGCGGCCGGCATGCCGGTCACTACCTCCGACGCCTGCAGGCGCTTGGCCGTGCCCCTCGATCGAGGTTGCGTCTGCGGCTTACGTGGCGCCGGCAAGAGGTGACCTCCGGTTCGAGCGCTCCACGTTGCACCGCAGATGAGCCGACCTGGCGAGCGGAACACCACCAGGCGTGCGAGCCTCCGCAACACCATCGACCTCGACGATCGAACCGACCTTGAAGTACTGATCCTCGTTCAAGGACAGCGGCACCAGGTGGTCCCAGGTCATCGAACCCTTTCGGTTGCGCCCACCGACCCCACCACCGCAGCGATGACAGAGCACGTCCTGGGGACACGGGCCAAGCTCACGAGCGTGTGCCGACCTCACCCGCTTCCGGCGAAGGCGACACTCGTCACAGGTGCTCCCCTTCGCCGGGTTTCCGCAGGTCAGGCACCGTTTCACAACGCCACCGTTCGGAAAACCTGGACCTCGAACCACGCAGCCGACACGGAGCCAGATCGGAAGAGCGTCGTGT
>ERZ650304.179-NODE-179-length-39957-cov-7.526715_pt1 | contig 39957 bp, 48 predicted proteins | sample MGYA00376240_ERZ650304 | MGnify/ENA primary metagenome ERZ650304 (study PRJEB26733, sample SAMN07839271) | wastewater metagenome | biome: small river; feature: stream; material: water | place: USA: North Carolina | collected 2016-03-01 ... | reverse complement strand
TATCTTCTTTGTACTCTTCTTTGATGCGGATAATTGGGCCATTAGCACACCCACCTACATCAGGTGGGAGGGATTTGACGTAGAAGGCTAGAGGGTACATAGACGTTATTTTAGGAGTTGGGTTAGTGTGGTCATTAGAATGCAACCATAGCTTTGAAGTATCCTGCTGCTAACGTAACTGAACCGCCCGTATAGTTTGTAACTGTGATTGTTACAACATCTGCAGCACTCACTTCTGCGCTATGAGTCATTCCTTGAAGGTCTGCGGTATAGGTTGCAAATACATGCCCACCCAACTGCGCACCTACAACCGGAACCGTTATAGTAATGCTCGATCCATTAGCAATAGCAGCAGGCGTGTAAGCAGCCACTCCGTGGTAATTTCCAAACTCCCGAAGTACAGCCAATCCAAAAACCGTTGCCGCTGGATCACTAGGTCCACCGCTTGCATTATGAACCCGTACTGCAATTGTGTTTGGTGCGCTTACATAGCAAGTTACAACGCTGTTCATGTAATTAGCACCAGTAGCGTAAGCCACATAATCACCTAACTGCGCACCTTGCAAGGTTGCTGTAAGCGTAGTTCCAACACCGTTAGCGGTAGATGGAGCGTCAAGCGTAACTGAGCAACGCCTCTCGATATGATCTTCAAATGCCATCCAGCGCATTCTTCCAGCAGCAAGCGTAATGCTTCCGCCAGTTGGGTTTAGCAACCTAGCGCGAATATTGGAAGCCGAGTCATACGCAACGGTCAGATGCTGTCCCTGCAAAGGAAGCTGATACGACACATTGAAGTAAACCCCAAATGGTGATGAGCAAGCACCTGAGCCAATTAGTCCGGATGCGGCTGGAGCTACTGCTGATGGTGTAACTGCGCGATCAATATAAGGTGAATTTGCGGCTTGTTTCCATCGAAATTTACCAACCTCAATATCTATTGAATATGGTTGCGTAGTTGATCCGCCTGTTTCAATGTCCCAAGTGTCGCGCAAAGTTCCTCGTTCAATATTAGAACGACGCACAGTGAATGATCCTGGCAATGCAGAGCCAGCGCGATAGTAAAAAGTATCTGCTGCACTAAGGCCATTTCTAATGTGCATATTCTCAAGGAGTAGGTGTCCTCCGTTTTCATAGCGAACCAACTGAGCTGCAACCGCATCGCTTCTGCTCCAAAACCCACCACTTACGAAAAACGATGCACCACCTGTTGAAGTAATGGCTCTGACATAATTCTCCGTGTTGAATGTTGTAATTACAGCATAAGTCTCACGAACCCCGCGAATGTCGCTCGTCGTGTTTCTATTGCAATTAAAGTTGTCTAACCGAAGATTGCAACCAGCATATAAACCAATAACAGAGTCATTTACTAGAACATCCCGCAATGATGACCAAATACTCTGAGTGTTTAAGAATGAAATTCCAGCAACAGTAGCACCGTGAACTTGAGTTCGGCTAATACATACCTCATCGTTATTGCCATCAATACCGCCCACAAGAATTCCGTTCTGCACTTTTCCGTAGGGAGTTGCGTCTGACGATCCTCCGGTGGTCGTGTCTTGCGTGAATTTCCTGCCAATGGTCACGTTATCAACAATGAAATTCTCATTAGTGCCCTTTTCTCCGCTTGAAATTACTCTGTCGAAATTGATTGCGGCCAATGGTGGGTTTGAAAGATCGCCTGCCAATATGAGGTCTTGAATACGGCAACGAGCAGAGTCTGTTATGCGCAGTATTGACGTGGAATTATTCCCGCCCCACTTGATCATTGCATTATTGCCGCGAACCAAAACAGTCTTTTTATTGAATTCAAGCTGTGTTGCGATTGAATATTCAACACCTGGGGTTAGGTCAAATGCACCTCGACCTACCGTTGTTGAATCGGTAACAACGTCGTTAATTGCAAGCTGAAATGCGGTTGCAGATACTGATGGTGATGGCTCTGCACCTTTATCGTTGACGCTTTTATAAGTTTGAAGTTTACTCTGCACCGTAGTAGCAACAGCACCAGTGCCGCTAGGCAAGTACCCCACACCAGCAGCACCCCCAGCACCCGCCATTCCTTCAGCAGTAACTAAAGTACCCGAACTAGCAGGAATAGTCAACGTAACGTCAATGGGCGTAGAGGCTGGGTTTAAAATCACCCCACCGCCGCCGATGGATTTAAGGTTTAATGGCATAATTTCCTATCTTCTATAATCTTGTTTTATTTAACGCTTGATGTTAAAATAAGCATACTGAAAAGTAACATCACACATAGCGGGTCCGGGCGCATCCTGAGTGCTAAACCTAATAATTACGTTGTTTTATAAAAATCTATAAAACTAACTAAACGCTTCAACGAAGATGCATTTGGTATTTCTACCGAAGGTCTTAATTCCTCTCGACGTTTGTAATCGGATAATTCTTCCGATGAAAACCCATAAAGATCGTCTAGACCTTTATTTAAAATATTAACCGAAGCATTTAAGTCTCTATCGTGAGTTGCACTACAAGAACTGCATACCCAGTCTCTGACATGAAGTCCCATATCAGTTTCTTTATGACCACAATTAGAACAAGTCTTTGAAGACGGATACCAACGATCAATTTTCTGAAAGGACCTACCATACCAGTTAGCCTTATATGAAATCATAGAAACTAGAGTTGACCAAGAAGCATCCGAAATTGACTTTGCTAATTTCTTATTCTTAACCATCCCTTTGATGTTTAAATCTTCCATAATTATGTCGTTTTATCAAAATCGATAAAACTGACTAGACGATTCAACGAAGGCGCCTTTGGTTTTACCACCTCTGGTCTTAATCCTTCTCCACGTCTGTAATCGGATAATTCTTCCAATGTTTTAAATCCATAAAGATCGTCTAAACCCTTATGAAGTATGTTCAAAGCAGCATTCAAGTCACGATCATGTTCAGTTCCACAACTTGGACATTTCCAGTCTCTCACATGAAGTCCCATATTAGTCTCTTTATGACCACATGAATTACAAGTCTTTGAGCTTGGATACCAACGATCAATCTTATGGAAACTTCGACCATATCAGTTTGACTTATAAGCGATCATGCCAACTAAAGTTGACCATGAAGCATCAGAGATACTTTTAGCTAACTTACGATTCTTGATCATACCTTTGACGTTTAAGTCCTCAGTGATGATTGTATCATAGTTTTCAACAAGCCAAATTGAAAAGTTGTGCTGGAAGTCACGACGTTGATTTGCAACTTTCAAATGTAGCTTAGCAACTTTTAATCGTTGCTTCTCATACCTAGAACTACCCTTCACCTTGCGACTTAAATGCTGTTGTGCTCGTTTTAGTTTAGATTGGTTTTCTCTAAACCATCTTGGATTTTCAATCTTCATACCATTACTCATGATACAAAGATGTTTAAGACCCAAGTCAATACCGATTGAGCGACCAGTATTTTGTTTCAACTCTATAGTTTCTTCAACTAGAATTGAAGCAAAATATTGGTTTGCTTTATTTTTAGAAATTGTTACATTCTTTACTACACTAGAAAACTCCCTATCAACAGACATTTTAATCGGAGTCATCTTAGGGATTTTAATCCTAGAAGTCTCGAAATTTACTTGAGATTTTGAAAATAGTTGACCGGGAATACGAAAAGCGTCTGTAGAAACTCCGCGCTTTTTAAACTTCATTCTACCCAGTTTAGATTTACGAGTCTTAGAAAAGTATTGACTCTTCGTTTCTTCAAAATCCATACGTTTTTGTTGTAGGGCGTACGAAATTGAATTGTTCAGCCAACTAAACTCAGGGTTATCTTTTAAGATTTTCTCATTCATGGGTCGATTAGGCCCTTCTTTTGAGAATGAGTTGAAATTTGCAACTAACTGGTTCCATACAAAACGCACCGAACCAAAGACTTCAGAAAGATATTTTTCTTGAGCCTTGGTCGGGTAAATTCTGTACTTATACGTTTTTAGTTGCATTTCTATAAAGTTTTTATTGGTTTATACATCTATTTATTGTTTTCTAAATCTCGTATAATTTGCTCAGTTTTGCGCTTGCTACGCCTCTGTCCGTAAATTCTGGCTGAGAATGATGTTATAACGGATACGAAATCCTGTATCAAGTCATCTTTTTCGTTTAGAACCGGGTTTACGACTTCCAACTGAACACCACATCTAATGAGTAATTTTTCAATGTAATTAAACCCAAACCTAGTTAGCCTATCTTTATGTTCAACGACGATTTTTGTTACGCCAGTATTCAATATAAGTTTTTCTAGTTTAGGCCTAGAATCATTTAGACCTGATCCAAATTCTGTTATAATATGATTAACCTTATATCCTTTTGCGTTACAATAAGAAATGAGTCTATCTCGCTGCGTTTCGAGGTTTGATTTATTTTCTGTAGATGATACTCTAGCGTATATTACAACACACTCTATCTTTTCAAGTTTTCGCCTTTCAACTTTAAAAAATCTTCATCAGAAATGTAATTCATTGAACCTATTTTATGAAATTCTATCTTACCTTGATATTTCCAATTCCAGAGCGTCATTTTGGTAATACCAATAGAGTCTGCTACAAATTTTAACTTTTTCATTGAACACCTATAAAAATTTTATAGTTTATTTATTGACTTTTATAAAAAGCTAAGTTATAATCAAAATACCCCCGAGCTCAACTGGGAACATGCTCTTGAACTGGAAAACAATATTAGGGTTAGACGCGTTGGTCAACGTGATAACAGACCCATCAGAGTAAATACCACCCTCATTACTCTTTTCATTAGAGTCGTTGAATTGTTGCAACGTAATCCAATCAAACAACTCCGTATAGTTCTTCAAATCCTCATCCACAATAAACGTCAACTCCAACGGGCTGTAGTCAACGGAAGACCCCGCAAAGAACTGGTTTGCGCTCGTGGAGCTAGCAGACGGTGCGGGTATAGAGACTGAAGGGAAATTAGCCGACACCACTCTAAACGCAGTCTCGGGTATCCGGGCCAGCGTGAATAGGAATTTGTTTGTTTGTAGGTTGTTGTAGTTTTGTTGCATTGTTTATTTAACTTACGACCTTAGAGCTTTGAGAGCCTCTTCTTTTGTAATTTTTAAGTCGTAAGCGTCGGCGATGAACTCGGCAAAGAGCGGATTCCTATCATCTGGATAAAACAATGCTTGTTCTTTGTACGCCGAGACTTCACAAAATAGTCTATACCTTGGTATGAATCTATACAGGACAGAATGTAGCGAGAGTGATAGTAGCGAGTATCCGATTAGGTCAAGACGGCCAAAGTGGTAAAATAGGAGCGCAGCGGGGATAGCTAGCGCTGCCCAGAAAGCCCACTGCTTAACGTGCATTAGCTCATGGCGGTAGATTCCCTCGTCGTGTCGGTACTTTTCAAGCAGGCGAATAATCGGACCATTGGCACAACCACCTACATCAGGTGGGAGGGATTTGACGTAGAAGGCTAGAGGGTACATATGAGGGATTTAAGGAGTTGGATTAGTGTGGCTATCACAGTACGCCCTCACTTACCCAAGTGCCGGGCGAACCTGATTCAGTGCAATACCAACCTTTTGGCTGACCCACAGCAGGTGCTCCATTTTTAACGTAATTGCCTCGTACCCAAGTTCCAGAACTAGGCGCAGAACCAGCAGTGTTAATGCGGATACCTTGATAAGACGCTTGACTTGTCCATCCATTGTTGAGTACATGCGATGGCAAAACTGACCTATCGACAATGTTTATGTCTGTTCCTGCGGCATTGAAAGCAATTCTATATTTTGTTGTCCCGCCAACAACAGTAGAAAATTGTTCGTTGTATCCAGATAAAGAAAGGGCGCAAGTAGTACCGCAAAAAATTACTCTCGCATTTCCGCTCGTATCGTATGTGCCAGAAATATCCTTTATGCCATTTACAACAGTGTTCACCCCATTAAAATAAATGGCAGTAGCACTGGATGATGCAATCTTATTTGCTTCAAACGCAGATCCATTCATTACGCACACGTTGTAATTGACAAACTGCACCCAACTATTCAAGCATTGGTCAATTGCAAGCTGCTCTGTGTAAATATCATTGAAGTTAGTTGCATATACGCCTTTTCCATACTGAGCACCGCCGCTGCTGTTGTCGCCACGCACGTAGCAGTGAATCATTCGTAGTGTGGTGCTGCCTGTTTTGCTATTAAGATAAAAGCCCCAGTCAGCACAACGAAAAGCGGTAAGTTGTTGTAGCGTGCAAAGGTAAGCAGTACCTAAAGGCTGGCCTGTCCAGTCGTTAAGCACATAGCCACGATAGCCATACATAACAGTGACATTTTTCAAGGTCGCGTAACTAAACTGCCAATTTGCTCCAGCAATCTCAATACCTATCCGCGTGGCGGGAATTGATGCTGCGGCTGTCGTTGGCCATTCAATAGAAAATCCACCAGACTCTTGGTAACTTGTAACCAAGTTGATAGCTGTAAAATCCCCAGACGGTAAGATTCTGGTTGAAAATAAACCAGACCCCACAATACCGACTTGACCAACACCACCAGATCCATAGGTGTAAATTGTGCTAGTGATCTTGTAACTTCCCGGAGGAAAATAAACAGAACCGCCAACGCTTGAGCGAGTAGATGTGTAATTTATTGCAGCTTGAATGGCTGCTGTGTCATCAGCAACACCGTCACCAACCGCACCAAAGTCTTTAACGCTAACACTCTCCCTCAACTTACTCTGCACCGTAGTAGCCACAGCACCAGTGCCAGCGGGGGTAAACCCAACCATACTAGAGTTGATAGAAGCCGCAACTGACGCACCCATGATAAAGTCTAGTTCATCCCCGGCCAAAGCCCCCGTAACTAAAGTCACAACGGAAGGGCTGGTCTCAGTATAATCCGAACCCAACCTCAACTTCAATCCGTTCATATACACTACAAGAGAAGCATTACCCGGTGTATAAGTACCGTTTAAAAGTGTAAAGACGGTTTGAGAAGCTGTAGCAGTTTGGTTCTCAGCCTTGAGGTTAGAAATGCCCGACGTTAGTGCCTCGGCAATCTGAGAATCATGAAGTCTCAATCGAGTCTCCAAATCCGTCAGAACGCCATTGGCCGGTAGGTATTGAACTTTAGTTACCATGGTAGTTTACTTTGCGAGTTCTGGGTGCTTGTCCCATGCTTTGTGGAGAGAGTCTGCAATCGTTCCAAAATCTTCATGCGAGATTTGGTTATTCTTAGCATCCATGAATTCATTTCCAGCAGGGTGATATTGAAACACAGCGCCATCCGACTTACGATGAACAACATGCATTTCACCTCTTTCTCTATAAGGTTCGTATCTACAACCACTAGAACGCGCCGCAGTACACCAATTAGTACCCGTGCCGCCGCGCTCAGAACCACCGCCGTACAAGTTCTGAGATGCTTCTTTACTTGCTAAGTGATAGATTTTAATTTTGTCATCTTCATACTTCAAGTCATGACCGGGTTGGTTAAATTCACGCTCACCAGACTTTTTAGAAGCCAGAGTTCCAACATGAGGCGCAACCTTATCCGCAATATCCGATAGTTTAGGATATTGTTTTATCGAGATATTGCGGTCTGCCTCTGGGAGTTTACTTTTGTACTTATCAAAGTTAGAAAGTGTTTCGTGAGCATATGGGGCGTCATCTTGACGAATAGCTTTGTTCTTATACAAACCTACGAGGTAGTTGGTATAGACTTTCTTTTTAGACGGGTCAGCATTATCAGCCAAGTGCTGTATAATGGATGGCGTATCTTTATGCTCGGCTGTGGAGTCATGAGAGATATCGAGTTTAGGCGTATTTTGTTTTAGATAGTCGATGCGGTCTTCTAGCAAGATGCTCTCGTTCATCATCACGTAGGCGATTTGTACTTCTATGGATTTCATTTTAGGGTTTGTCCTTTTATTGGGCGATTTAATTTATTTAATGTTCTAGATTTAAGTAGATTTTCTACTCAACTCCCAAGATTTTAATTTATCACCCGTAATTTCATGTTCAGTATCCGCGACAGGGCTAATTTTGTATCCCGGATTCTTATCAACAATAGCTTTAGTAATTCTATGAAAAGAATCTGCTAATTTATGATGCGCAACTATTCGAACTTTCTTACCCGAATCAAGAATATCTTTGATATGAGAACGGTAAGTTCCTATCATGCGTAGAGAAGGCTGATTGCCCTTGATATAACCACCCTGGAGGCTGTCATCCACGTGATGTAGCTCAGTAGCCCCATCTTTATCAAATTGCACCATGTAACCCGAGCCTTGTAACTTTTTCATTTTGAAGTTAGAACCGCCCAACATCGCCGCAGACATAGAACCCATTTGATGAAGCATAGAATCTTCGGGGATATCCTCAGAAGGTAGTTTTGAGTTTAGTGATTCGTTCATGCTGGTTTATATCCGTTTGGATAGTATTTATTGAGATGTTTCTCGGGTAGAGAATAATAATCTTTCCTATTTTTAGCAAAGTGATCAAAATCATCTTTAGTAACATCAGGATGATGAATCGCGCGATTCATCATACGGCTATCAGACCCCCTGATTGCCGCTGAAGCATACTTATAAGGTAAACTTGGATTATCAATCACATCTTCCCTATAGTGTTTCATATCAGACTCGACGCCATGTTTTACCAAAACATGTTCTGGAGTTTTTGGGTTCTGTAGAATCTTAGACAATACACTCGGTGAATCGTGCTCGATATTCTTAATATCAGTAAGTCTATAAACGGGGCAATTTGGGTTCTCAACCGCCGCAGCAACTTGAGAAGATGGAACATCAGGTTCAAACGCCTTATCATGAACATCAACCGGACAATTTGGGTGACCGTACACTTTGGCCTTAGTACCTGAGTTAGAAGTCTTATTATGAATTTCCCTAATACTATCGGGAGACAAATTTATATTGTTAAGCGAGTGGTGCTGTATCTCAGGGTTACTCAAGTCTAGCAACTTATGATGCGCAAAGTTAGGATGTTCCAGCGAACGAAACTTAGCCGAATGTGAAGCGCCCTTCAAATGAACTTGTAACAGTGTGTCTGCATCTAGCGTCGGGTTCTTGTGCATCTCTTGTGACGCCGCGTAACCATTTTTATCAAGCAACGCGCGAACTTGTTTGTTTGAGCCGTAACGAGCTAGGAATTCATCTTGATACATTGTCTAGACCTTTTAAATTTCTTTTTGCCGCGTCTTTTACATATTCATATCTATCTTTTGATAATTTAATCAATTGTTCTTTAGATACATTTTGGTTATTTGCTACAGCTTCTCTAACGTCAGGGTCTCGATGTGTTATAAATTGATCTAATTTTTCTGTAGGCGTATATTTATGCTTTACTACTTTTGAAAGAACACCGTAGTCAGTATCATTTAAAAGTTTATTGATGTGTTCGCTCGTAATTTTTTGATGAGATGCTACTGTTTTTCTAACAAATGCTGACTCGTCATTTACAAGTTTATCTAAATGTTCTTTTGATAAATTTGGATTTTGAGCAGAAGCAGCTCTCACGGAACTATCTGTATGGTTTACGGCGATATCTAAATTATTGTTAGATAGTTTTTTATTTCTTGCTGCTGCAATTTTTATAGAATCATCTTTGTGGGTTAGTGCACGTTTAAGGGTACTATCTAAAATGTTATCGTGTAATATAGCAGCACCCCTTACTTCTGGGTGTGAGTGGTCAATTAAGCTATCTAGTTCATTTCCTCGAGTATCTGGGTTCGACGCTTTAATATATGAAATTAAATTTCCACCCTTACCAAACTTTTCTAAAAATTTACTCATTGTCTAAACCTTTTCTTGCAATATTTTTAATTCTAATTTGAGAGTCTTTCAACAAGTGGTTAAAATGATACTCGTTGGCTAATTTATGTCTAGCAACCGCTTCCCGTACAAAAGGGTCTTTATCGTGCATAGCAACGTCTAGGTGTGTTGTATCCGAGTTTGGGTGTTTGATTGCGGATTCGCGAATATCCCCATCACTATCTTCTAGAACTGAATGAAGTTGATCCGACGTCAAAGAAGGGTTCTGAGTGGCTGCTAATTTTGTCGCAAAGTGCTCGTGCTTAGTCAGCGGGAAAGCGTGTTTGTTTGGTAGTTTTGGATTCTCCGCAAGCGCATTAAGCGCATACCTGTTAGTCTCTTTAGACGCAATATCAAAGTGTTCTGGGGTTAAGTCACCCCTCTTATAAACTGTTCCTCTAACGTATTCAGAAGGGTCTTTAATCAGCTTATCTATGTGCTCTTTAGTAGCGCTAGGGTGTTCGGCTACACTCTGCCTATCGGGTTCGTTTGATAATACGGCTTTATCTAAGTAATGCTTAGGCGCGTCTTTTCTAGATAGTACGAGAGTACGAATCATAGTCTCATGGTCATCAACGAGCTTATCAAGTTGCGCTCTAGAAGCATTGGGGTGATTTGCAACCGCTCTTCGCATAGAGTAATTACCGCTCATAGCGTGTTCTAAATGTTCGGGTGTTGCGTTTGGGTGTTCTGCTGCAGATACTCTGATAATCTCGCCTTTGTTACTAAGCGCCTTTGTGATGTTATTAGATGATGCGTTAGGGCTACTAATTGCTGCGCGCCTTACTGAAATGTCTGGGTGGTCTAGCGCAGCATCAATTTGACTAGGTGTAGTTGTAGGTTGTTTAAGTTTAGATATCTCATGAAACTGAGTACCTTTACCAAACGTGTTTAAAAATTCACTCATTATTTACTTTCTGTAATGTTGTTAGAACTCTTAGAGTATTCGCCCGAGTTTCCAATAGCTGATTTAATTTGATTAGGATGAAACACATTTACAATCATCGGTAAATCTTTACCAGGTTTATGAATAACCGCATCATGACCCGTGTGTTTAGTGAGTGCGTGCAAGAACTCAGAATCTTTACCATTATAAAAGTCATGAGTTAGGGAGTGGATAGCCCGATGTTTTGGAATATCTGAAAACTGATCCACCGCTCTATTTAATACTTTATGGTGACCCTCGTAGTCAGCGTCACCGAAGTTCTGTAGCGACTCTTTATGATTAGGTGCAGACGCAATAATCTTTGTGAGTTGTACGCGAGTAAATGGTTTTTCTTCGTGCGTATAGATAGGCTTCTCGACTCGTAAGTGAACCGGAACAATATTACCTCCGCCCTCCTTATTTCCATTGTTGGTATAGTTAGCGGCTAACTTAGGATCATTTGAAAAGTAAAACCCTGCCCCATGCTCATCATTACCCTTACCGATAAACTTATGTGAGAACTCAGGAATGTCTGAATCTGTTCCATGGTAGAATGTATGAGGTTTACCGTCGGTGTGGAGAATAGATTTACCAAACCACTGCTTGAATCGCTCAGATTCAAATATAAATTTGTATGCTTCTTCGATGTTCATTTTCATTCTTCCCGCTTGAGTAAATCTAGTTCCGAGAAAATATGGCCAGGAACCATTCTCGACTGATTATTTGTAAGTTTCATGTTAGTTTGTAAGCGCTCATGCAACTCAGGGTCTTTTAAGTATTCTTTAATCCTAGAGTCCTTGAGTTCACTGTTCCTTGCAACAAATTTATGCAACGAATAAGCACCCTCGGCAGGGAAATGGGTTAATAGCTTTTCAGTATTATCTGGGTGATCGCCGATATTAGTTTCTACATATCTTCTCGCATTAACTGCGTTGTTTGAACTAATAATCTTATGTACAATTTCTGGGTGAAGTTCTTTCGGTACATCGTGCGCCGAATAAGCCATTTCACGAGTGATGTGTGGGTTATCCGTATTCAGTAAAGTTCTTAGAGCATGAACGCGCTCGCTCTGAGGTCGACTCGGGTGGTTAGCGTTATCGAATATCTCAGATGTATGATTATTGTTAGTATCTTTCTGAGCAAGTTCTTTCAACTTATCGGGGTGAAGTCTATAGTTTTCAAGAACATGCCGATGAACGTCACCTTTACTAAGAGCTTTTTCAACTTGCTCATGGTCTAGCTTACCCGTCTTGATCGCCGTGACTCTTGCGTTATAATTAGAAGAATCTAGCGAGTTATCAAGCATCTTCTTTGTAGGCTCTTGAAACCCGTATAGGTAAGGTTCATGGCGACCGTTTTCGGCAGACAGCTTTTCCCTAGTAGAAGGGCTTCCGTACTGGGCCAAGAAATTTTTAGTGTACATAGAATTGTAAAATTATTTGTTGTTTTACTATTTAATGTCTAGAATTGTGTTATAATTGCACAACTTTAACCAAACCCGAAAGGTAACAACGCATGAACTTTCAATCTATCAAACAGGCAGTGTCGCAACAATTTGCGCTAATGTCTAAACACGAACTCTTTACAACAGACGTATCTAAAGAACAACTCTGGGTAACTTACCTAGCCTCTTTTCCTGAAGGCTCTAACCCAATCTATAAGAACAAAACTGAACACGACTGTAACTGCTGCAAGCAGTTTGTTCGAGCAGTTGGAAATGTAGTTGCTATCATCGACGGTAAAGTTGTTTCAATCTGGGATAAATCCATCTCAGACGATAACTATCAAGCAGTCTCCTCAGCTATGGGTGCGCTAGTAAAAAGTCAACCGATCGTAGACGTATTCCGCCACTACGAAAAAACAGCAGGTACTGAAAAAACATTCGCAGCCCTAGTAGATGGTGGGGCTAAACAATGGGACCACTTCTTTGTCAATATTCCAAGTCAATTTGTAATGAAGAACGACTTGATTGCAACTAAACTCGGCGAACAACGAGCTCTTCATGATGTGCTTGCTCGTTCTCTCAAGGAACTTACATTAGATTCAGTCGAAACAGTTCTTGAGTTGATTGCACAAAACTCGCTATATCGCGGCGAAGAACATAAGTTCGCCGTTACCGAGTTTGAAAAGGTTCTGAAGAAATACAAAAAAGTAAAAAGTCAAGATAAAGACACCTTTGTCTGGTCTCAAATTGGAACGTTGACAACATCAGTTTCAAAATTCCGAAACACGGTAATCGGAACTCTTGTGTCAGATTTGTCTGAAGGCGTAGAACTTGATAAAGCAGTTCGATCATTTGAACTGAAAGTTGCACCAACAAACTACAAGCGACCAACTGCACTCGTTACAAAGGCTATGATTGATAAGGCAAAAAACACGATAGAAGAACTTGGGTTGACATCGGCTCTTGAGCGCCGTTACGCCGTTCTGGATGATATTACGGTAAACAATATTCTTTTCGCCGACCGAGCGTCAAAGCCTAAAATTGCAGGTTCTGTGTTCGATGAAATTAGCGTCGCGGCTTCTATTCCAAAGAACTTGGATAAAGTTGAAGAAGTATCAATCGAGAAATTCTTGAAGGATATCTTACCAAAATCTGATTCTATCGAATTGATGATGGAAAACCGACACGCATCAAACCTCGTTAGCCTAGTTGCACCCGTAGACCCAACATCTAACAACCTGTTCAAATGGGATAACAAGTTCTCTTGGTCCTATAATGGAGATATGGCGGACTCAATCAAAGAACGAGTCAAAGCCGCTGGCGGTAATGTAACGGGTGATGTATGTTGTCGTATTGCATGGGATTATTCCGATGACCTAGATTTTCATATGATTGAGCCAAATGGTCATGAGATTTACTTCTCTAACCGTCGCTCAAAATCTCAATGCGGCGGAATGTTAGACGTTGATGCGAACGGTATTGACGGGATTCGCGAAAACCCAGTAGAAAATATCTTCTACGAGAACATGAACCATATGAAACCTGGGGTCTATACGTTGTTTGTTTACAACTATTCACGCCGTTCAACGGGAGTCGGGTTCCAAGCCGAGATTGATGTACAAGGAACAGTATATAATTTCGACTATGAAAAAGTTGTGAAACAATCCGAAAAGATTGTCATTGCAAAATTCAAGTATTCAAAAGAAAATGGAATCGAGATTATTGAGTCTCTGGGTCAAACTGGTGGTTCTAAGAAACCCGGTAAAGAAGTATGGGGAGTACAGACGAACACCTTTCATAAGGTCACTGTTGCAATGTACTCGCCGAATTACTGGGATGAACTCACAGTCGGAAACAAGCACTATTTCTTCATGCTTGATAAATGTGTAAATGAGGGTTCTGCTCGCGGGTTCTTTAACGAGTATCTTCGTTCTGATCTTGACCCTCATCGTAAGGTAATTGAAATTGTCGGTTCTAAGATGAAAACCAAAGAATCTGATAATCAGTTGAGTGGGCTTGGGTTCTCAAGTACCCAGCGAAACTCTGTTTTGTGTAAAGTAGTCGGTAAAATGACTCGTGTTGTGAAAATCATGTTCTAGAAAGGAACTATATTATGTTTGAAAAAGTATCTCGTTTGAAATTACGTTATGAATCTTCCGTTGGTAACCTAACCACCGAGGACCTTTGGGACCTTCCCTTGACTTCTACTAAGGGTCGGGCTAACTTGGATGATGTTGCGCGAACAATCCATAAGCAGTTGAAAGATGGGGAGAATATCTCCTTCGTGAATGAAATTTCAACCGCGAATACAACCCTTCAATTGAAACTTGAAGTTGTTAAGCATATCATAGCCGTAAAGGTAGCCGAGAACGCAGCAGAACGCGCTGCAAGCGACAATCGCGACAAGAAGCAACGTATCCTACAAGTGATGGCAGAAAAGCAGTCTGAAGCGCTCTCGTCAGCTTCTCTTGAGGAGCTACAAGAAATGTTGAATACGTTGTAATAGCTGATAGAGAACACTCAAATAAAAGGCCGCATTTAGCGGCCTTTAAAATACCGAGTAAGCGAATAACCAGCGGGTGCTTTATCTACTGAACACTTAATAACATCAACACCGTTAGTAAATGAAAATTCTCTAACTTTTTGAGGTTTCATACCCGGGGTAAACCCAACCGGAACTTCTTCACCGGGTTGTAAGAAAATGTTCTTAATACCATTGTTATAAGTCTTAGCACCCTTTACCTTAGCATCAGTAGCGGCTTTACGTTTAGACTCCCATTCAGCGCTGCGCTCTAACCTACCCACAACCCATGTCTCATCAATCGGCTCAGTCAAGAACTTCTCTTCAATTCCGTTGTTATAAATTTGAGTTCCAAGTTTAGCAGCCGTTGCTAGAACAGTCCTAGACGCGTTTTGTTCAATCTGGGCGTCAGTCCTATAAGGAACTAAATTTAACTCTGTTATAATCGTATCATCTTTAAGATACGAGCCATGATAAGTACCGTCAGTAGTTGCATATCGAGCGCGGTTTGTCCAGAATTCTGAATTTTTCTGATTACCTTGTTCTTTACAATAATCAAAATCTGATTGAAGTTTCTCTGTTGACCAACCCTGTTCGAGGTAGTTAGAGAACTCATCTGAAAATAAAGGAACTATTACAACTTGGTCTAGAAAGTAAAGTTTAACCCGTTTGTTTGGGTACTTAGTATCAACCATCTTTTGTTTGGCTTCTTCGGTGTGTACTCTACCGTAGTTATTACCAACTAAATTTAGCTCTTCAATTTTTGGGTCATTAGTTTTCAGAAAATACTTGTTTCCATCGGAGTCTTTGTAAGTAGATTTTCCTCTTACATAATCACCCCTCTTTAATGCAGCCTCTTTTCTACTCCTAGCTAAATACCGAATACGATAAACTTCAGGTATATTTCTATTTACAAGCCGAGTATTTGTGCTCGAGTTGAAATTACCTAGAATACAATCGAGCGCCATAGACATTGTTGAATTTGGGTATGCTTTCCATAAAAGTACATGGGATATAATGTGTTGCTTCGTACCGAGGGTTGCACAATTCCAAGGGTGTTCACGAAAAGAAGTAAATTCTGGAAATAGATCATTCGCCTTCGGGCAGATATGATGTTCTTCTGAGTATCCATCAATAGGCGGATTTTGTTTGCACCACTCAATGAATTTTAAGTATCGTTTTAAATAATGTGGGTTGTGAGGTTTTGATGCTAAGATAGCATAAATAGATTCGCTGTTCATAGAATTCCTTTATTAGAGTTGAATAGAGTAAGTAGAGATTGTCGTCTTGTGACTTACACCTTTATTTAATGTTAATACATGTATTTTATTGTAAATACTGATTGTATTTTACTATCATATCAATAGTTTTAACTAATAATGAAAAAGGCCGCATTTAGCGGCCTTTTATTTGACTAACTTCTTTAAAAGTTAGTAATTACTAACTAGAGAATATTTCTTACATTAGCGATGCGATAGTAAGAATTTGTACGACCAGCGGTATTGAAGTATGGGTGCTTCGCGATACCGTAGCGCATTCTGTACGCCATACGTGGGGTGAATGTCTCTGGGTCAGTTGTCTTGACAATCTGCAATGGAACATATGGAGCGTAGAACAAACCAGCATCCCATGCGCTCGCACCCTTGTAACCAACCATGAAGAATTGGTTCTGAGTACCAGCAGTACCAGAGTATGGATCTACGTACACGCGGAAACGCTTGTTCAAGATACCAGCAAAGGTTGCAGAGCTTTCGTCAACGTTCAGGTTAGAAGCGCCTTGCAAAGCAGGAGCGTAATCCAACACACCAGCCATTGCCAGAGCAGAGGCTACATCGCTGGAGCAAACCAAGATGTTACCTTTACCGCGACGAGTTTGCTGGGCGATAGCGTTAGCTTCGCGCTCGATCTGGAACAACAAGCCCTTATGACGCTCAGCCAACCAACGACCATCGGAGTCAGTAGTCAAGTCAAACACACCAGCCTTGGTAGCGTCTTGAGCACCAATCTTGGCACAAGAGTAGATAGTGCGCAGAACTTCGCGGTTAACTTCACCCAAAATCTCGGTAGACAAGATGTTGGAGAGTTCAGCGTCAGCGTCCAGACCATGCAAGTTCTTCAAGTCTTGAGCAAACTCAACAGAGTAACCAGCCTTCAATGCGCGAGTCTTAGCGGTAACGGTCATTTGCTCAACGGAGAAACTCATCTCACCGAAAGCATTAACACCACCACCCAAAGTCTCGCCGAACTGTGTCGACATACCGGTACCGGTAGTGTAGGTACCAAATTGGTCGCCACCAGTCACGGTGTCTTGGTCCACGAAGTCAGCGGTTGGGTCTGTACCAGCGTGAGCAGGAGAGGCAGCACCAGAGAACGCGGTATTGGCTTCGTTAAACAACGCCTCAGTACCACCCATGGTGCCGTACTTGGAGCGCAGAGCGAAGATCAGGCCAGTAGGCTGGCGCAGGGGTTGAACGCCGCAGATGTCATAGGCGATCATCTGAGGAGCAGCGCGACGAACCATCGAAATCAACACTGGGTCGTACTTAGCCAAACCATCACCACCCGCACCATTGGAATAACCGTTGGTGGTAGTGGCAGGGGATGCTTCAGAGATCAGAGCACGTTGTTGTTGAATGTCTTGTTCGGTGTTTTCCAACAGAACAGCAGTGGTTTCACGACGGTTTTTGTCGGTAATAGCCTCAACGCCTTCGGCGTTAAGAACGGGTGCCCATTTTTCGAGCAATTGGCTAACAGTAGCTTGAGTCATTTTATTTTCCTTAAAAGGGTTTTTGGTTACTTACAATACTATTTATTGTTTTAATAAAGTCGTATTGCTTAATAGTTTTTGCTTATCGTTTGGTCAGGAAGGCTGCGTACTTCGCTACGTTGGAATCGGTGACGGTTTCAACCTTAGTTGCTCCGATGATTTCCTCAGTAATGATTTCGGCTTGCTTTGGTGCTACGGCAGGTTTCTGCTTAGAACCAAAATTTTCCAAAACAATTGAAAGCTGTTTTTTGTATTGATCTTCAGTAGCGAAAACTACGGATTCTGTCAGTTGCGTAAAGCGATCAAACTCTGTGCTCGTCATCTTTTCTTTGAACGATTCCAGAATCTTACCTGCTTCCAACTTCTTAACAGTTTCCTGAATTGCTGCGATCTCATCTGCACGAGACTTTAGTTCTTCATTCAGCTTATCCACTTCAGACAGCGCAGTCACCAGGGCGTCTTCTTTACCAGTAGGCACTTCAATATTGTGTTCAGCGATTAGCTTAGACAAACCATCCATAAAACTTTCTGCCACCTGAGTATTAAAGTTCGACTTGATTGCGACTTCATTCTCTTCATGCCATTTTGCAACGGCTTCACTCAAAAACCCATCAATATCAGTTTCCATCTGAGCCTTAGCTTCTACGAGCTGGGCTTCAAAATCTTGTTTCATTTCTTCTTGAATTTGCATGACGCGATCCGTCACGGCTGCTTCAAAAATAGTTACGGCCTGGAGTTTGAAGTCCTCAGACAAGCCTTCTGCTTCTAGCAATACGGCCACTTGTTCCGACACTTTAGACTTCTTAGCTGGTGCGTCTTCTTCAACTACAACTTCTTCTGGAGTAGGCTCAACAGCAGCAACTACTTCTTCGGCGTCTTCTTTGGTCAGTTCTTTCTTCAAAGCTGGCTTCAAGTCAACTTTGTCCTCGCCACCGACTTCTTCTGCATCAGCAGGTTCTTTGAGTTCGACAGCTTTTTTTGCTTCTTCAACTTGGGTAGCTTCAGCGAGTTGTGCAGTAGCTTCTGCAAGTTGTTTACGAATAACGTCTTCTAATTTCATGTTAGTAAATCCTTATGATATAATCTATTTATTGTTGGTGAAAACTCACGGTTTCATCTGTTATTTATGTACCGACAATTTGTTAATAAATTGCGTAAAGAGTTCGACTTTGCGAGCCTCTGTTAATTGCTTCTTGTCGTAGTCAGCCTTAGCAATAGCTGCGATGTCTTGTTCAAGCCATTTACCATCGGGGGTCTGAATAAACTCGACACCTTCCATAATCCCGTTAACAAAACATCCGGCCAGAGACCCATCTTTTGAAACAAATTGGCCCGAAGGGTCTGAAACCACATCCACAGCAGTCATCATAAAATCGTCACCAACAGTTTTAACACCCTTGGATTCAATAATAGAACCTGCGCCACGAGTAGACACGCCAACGTTTACACCCGAAGTCAACAAACCCTCTAGGATTTGGCCCATAGGAGTTTTCAGTACCTTAGCTTTACCGACCCAGACATTACCGTCTTGCTTCATCTCGGTAATCATGTGTGTTGCGCGTTCAAAATCAATACTCAACCGAGGTGGGTGGTTCATCTCACCCAGTGCGCGACCAGTCTTGATGTAGTCGTTAGAAAACTTATCAACGACCTTTTCCATCAGAGCTTTAGAATAGATTCGACCGTTCTTGTTCTTGACCTCAGACACCGCAAATGGTCCCTGAATGTAAAGATGCTTTTTACCCGAAGCGTCTGCCTCAGTGAGTAATGACATTGGGTCGTTATAGATTTCAGTTATTAACTTCATTTCTTATTCTTCTCATCTTTAGTCGTAATGCCCGGCTTTAAAATCTTTTACCATTTGAAAGTACGAATCTTGATACCCTTTTCTATGACCAGATGCTTTTGCGTGTTTATCAAGACCCTTTTCTACATCTTCATGAGATATACCTAATTTTTTAGAAAGGTTTGAAATTACATCATGCGGGTCTAAATCCGGGACAGAGTCGTATGCCGAAAAGTAATGCTGAATTGTAACCTTATCAGAATCTTTAGTCTTTGCTGGTTTTTCTTGCTTTTCAGGTTTCGAAACTTTAGATTCGATATTTTTAAAATTGGGGTGATTGGGGTTTGGTTTACCCGATTTTAAATGTGTAGGTACTTCTTTGAATGCTTCAAAAATAATACTTTTATATGCTTCTGTAATTGAATCGTTCATTTCTTATCCTTCTCTTCTTAAATACCTGAGTAACCCTGAACCTTGCGCAGTCTCAAAATCAAAGTACCTGTGTTTCCAAGAGATACTACGATGTCTGAACCAGAATTCTCATTAACAACGGCCTGAATAATACCGTCAGTCTGAAATTCGTAATTATCATGAACATGAAACGCTTCTTCACCGTTTCTAGTAATAGTGCAGTCACTGCCACCAGAGATAGAAGAAGATACGCCGATGATATTAACTGACTTAGGAAGAACTCCGGTGACTGTTTGATTTTCAGAAACCAAAGACGCTAACGTCAGAGTATCATTTCCAGAACCAGTCCATTTGACGATAACTTCGCGCGGGTCAGCTTTGATAATCTTTTTAAGTAATGCCATATATTATTCTTCTACTCTAAATTCTTGAATCTTCAATGTCGCAGATTTCTGCAACACAGAAGTATTTAATGTACCTTTGTGGTACTCAGAAACCAGTGCGACAGAATCTTTGAAATCTGGCAACTCAAAAGACTTGACCTCAGACACCTGAGGAACTTGTTCTAGCTTAGAAATAGCCATGACGCTAAGGCGCTCTTTGACTAAATCGATGGCTTGCTCCAGAGAAGCATCTTCTAGTTTACTGATAAATTCCATTTATTTTGACTCCGGTGGTGCGTTAGGGTCAACGCCATATTTTGCTAAAATTTCTTCTTCTTGCTTCTGAGCAACAAGCATGTCTTCTTCGTTTTCTTTTTCAATCTCAGTAATCTCGTCATCAGTCCAGCGCATAATTTCGCGCATCACTTTGCGCTTAGAAATGTACTTACCAACAAACTGATCTGCAAGCTGCGCGTTCATCATGCGCTCTTTCAACATCTCAGACTCTTTCAACTCGGCGTAGAAGTTATCCTCTACGTAGTTAAAGAGTAGCGAACCTTTAATAACTTCCCAGTCTTCCGAAGTAGCAATACCCTTGAGTATTAGTTGAGTCTCAAGAATATCCAAGAATAATGTATTTAACTTGCGGCGAATCTTGTCGATAAACTTAGAGAACTTAATTTCATCCCGAGAAATCTCGTTCTCACGCCCTAAGTTAAAAGTACCCTGACCGGCCTGAAGTCTAGACAACGGAACATTTAGCGATTGGTACAGCTTAGTCTGGAAGTACGCAACATTTTCAATTTGGCCGAGTGTGCCGCCCCCTTCGAGGTTAGTTATCTCAGTCCCTTTGCCGCCGTTAGCCCGGGGCAACCAAAAGTCTTCCAATATAGAAAGGTGCTTCTTTTCGTCTTTAACCGTTCCTGTGGCCGCATCATAAACTTGTTTGTTTTTATACCGAGCCATCACATCTTTAATATACTGCTCGGCCTTTGTACGCGCCATACCCGATGTATCAATATAGAATACTCGACGTTGTGGTGCGCGTACCATACGATAAATGACCTCAGAGTCTTCCATCATACGTAGTTGGTTCATAGGGCGAATGGCCTTATGAAGGAACGAGAGTGACATACCCGTAGACTTATCAATGATACCCAGGGTAGCGTATGCAACAGCATCTTTAGCGATTTTTAGACCCTGTTTCTCATTACCCGAAAAGCCTTGCTCAGAGTATATGAAATATTCTTCTTGACCCTTGATAATATCAACTTGGGTGCGCGGGTCTTTTTCTTTCTTAATTTCGATAACTCGCTTCAACTTAGCTGTATCAATCGGGCGCAGTTCAACAATACCTGTCTTAGGATTATCTTTATTAAGAACTTTATGATACGCAATACGACCATCAACATAAGCAGTTCTGACGATATCAGAAGCGTTTTGGTTGAAGTTAAGCATACTCAAGATATTATCAAATTCTTCTTTGATAATTTCTTTGGTCTTCTCGGAATATTGCTTGGCCTTGTCCTCTGCAAAATCAATTGCAATTGGGGCCTTATATTCGTCGTAGATAACTACTTCGTTAACGATTTCGTCAATCGCAATATCAACGTCTGCGACTAGCGAAATCTCTCTATACTTCTTAACCAAGTCTGCTTCATTCTTAGTTGCAGACGGGTCAATATCAATAGAGAAAGAGTTATAGGCCGCACCAGAACCCACAGAAACATCAATCCGAGCCCCACCATTATCGTCCTGTTCAGGTACGAATGATGTGGGCTCTAATTTGTCATTGACTCGTTTGATTTGAAAACCAAACAGCGTCATGCCGTTAGAATCTGTTAAGGGTTGTTGTGCAGCCATTCAATTATATCCAGTGGTAATAGTTATTTATTTAACTACCCAAAGAATTAAGCAACATCCCAATAATCGACAGAGAACTCAACCGGAAACTCTTCAATCTGAGTCGATGCACCAAAGTCAAGCTGAATCTCACCAATTACTTGTGGAAAGCAGTCATAAAACTTGTATGCTTTAACCACGTTATCATTGCGGTCAAGTTGCTGCACAACCATATCAGTCTGGTAAGACGAAGAAGCCAAACGGCCACCCGTAGATTGATGTTCGATAATACCCTTGGACCAACGCTCCATAGCGTTACGAATCAAGAAGTCGTTATCGTTCATGATATTGACGTTCCAGTTCTGGAACTCGCGCTCACCTGCAATCTTAGAAATACGGCCTCTAAATGGAACCATAATTGGACTAATAGTGGATGCAGGAAGTGCAGTTGCTTTGCAAAGGAATTCACCCTTTACGGCAGCATCCTGACCATTAACCCAAGTAGGGAAGGCCAAGATTACTTTGAATTGTGATGGGCGAGCGCCGCCACCCGAAAGGTGAGAGCGAAATGTTTCGATACGTGCCATTTTTATTATTTCCTAATTAGATATTTGCTGCTGTCTCGAACGAAACGGAAGAACCAACTGCCGTAAAGGTGAGCGAAATGAAGTTGATGCTTCTCGTAGGGCGAACAAGGATAGTTCCTCTAAACTCGTTAGCATCTACCACAGAACCTGGGTTGTTGCTAGCGTCACAGATGACCTTAAAGTCTTCAATTCCACGACGACCTTTAATGTCGCGCAAGAACGGCTCAACGGCTGCAATAAACTGTTGACGGGTAATTTCATCATTCTGTTCAAACAATTGGTACTTAGCATAGCGAGAAATAGATTTCTCCATTACCAAGAACAAGCGACGAACTCCAACGCGGTCAAACGCCGATGGTTTCAGAGTACCAGTTTTATCACCATACAGAATCGTGCCTTGACCAACAAACGTGACCACAGGGTTGATAGACAATTTATACAGTACGTCGCGCTGAGATTGGTTTGGGTTCCAAGAGAGTTTGATAACACCCTTGATTTGACCCTTGGTAAAGCCGCCTGGCGAGAACCATGTGTCTTGGTTAGCATCAACGCGAGCGCACAGGCCAGCGATATCCGAGTTCAGAGCAACCCAGCGATATTTGTCGTTGTACTTGTCATACATGTATTTGTAGCCAGAGTCATGGAACGCATAGGTAGAGTTACCCATTGCAGTCTTGTAAGAAGTAGCATCAGTGGTTGCAGTTGCGCTAGACGAGAAGATTGGAGTACCGTCAGATGCACAGATAGAAGTAAACACTACGCAATCTTTACGCACTTCGCCGATATTGTCGATGACGTACTTAGCGATGGTAGAATTTTGTGAACCCACTGGGAACAACGAAATATCATACATCTCGGTGTCTTTGAACAAATCCCAAGCCAGTTGGATATTTGAACCTGTTGGGGAAGTTGTATCCACACCACCAATGAGCGCGTAGGTGAAGTCGTAGCCCGCAGAAACTGTATCAACCAGAGCGGTGAATGTAGTACCAATCGCGGAAGTACCCCAGTTGGTAACACCAGCGGGGTGATCCATCCAGTAAACATAACTGGATTGGTTACGCAGAACGGTGGCGTAGTAGTTATTCAAGCCTTGGTAAGAAACCGCGTCAGATGCTTTAGACACGAAAGAGAACTTCTCAAGCGTAGCGCCCGGAGTACCCGTAAACTTACCCGCTGCGTCAATAACAATAACGTGAACTTCGTCACCAGAACCACCCTTAGAGGCAGCAAAGTCTGAAGTACCGGGTGCGCCCACGAATTGGTCTTTATAAGCCCAGGTGGAGTAGGTTGCGGAGTCTGCAATAGAAACTGTAATTGAGTTACCCAAAGTTCCCATGTAGCGTGCGGCGAATGGGCCTACAGAGGCTTGTCCAGCGGAGAAGGATTGTTCGTAAACATCCAAGTTTTCAATCGCAACAGCAGTGCCCGAAGAAACCGCATTGCGACCCGCCGTAGACGTTGCGCGAACAACATACATGCCGCTAGTGTAGGCCAAGAAGTTAGCCGCGCCAAAGAACGAAGCAAACGTCGCGTCAGTCGGTTTACCAAAGGATTCTACGAGCGAGTCCTCAGAGTTTACGAGCACAGGAACCATTGCTGGGCCCCATTGAAAAACGCCTACAGTGCCGCCAACCGTTGTTGCTGCGCCGATGATTGAGGCACTAGCATCTTTTTCTACGATGCTGATACCGGGTGATTGAAGTGTTGATGCCATATTAGTGAAGCTCCAGTGTTAATATATCTATTTAATGTTTGTCAAAACTCTACGAGATTTCATCTGTTTGAATCTAGAGAGAACGGAATTTGGTTTAATCGGTAATTGCGGAGAGTTTAGACCCGCGCCAGCATTATCAGTTGTCGTCACCGGAACTGCGTCTTCTTTTATCTCTTTAGCAGAAGTAGTCATAAAGTTTCTAATTTATTTAAAAGCGTAAAATTAACACCGTAGTCAGTCTTTTCAATCAACCCCATGTAATATAAAAACGTATCCAGCACGCTTCTATATTTAATGGGCGTTTTATAGAACAACATTGAGATTGAGCCAGGTATTGTGAAACAGTTACCGAGAATGACAATGTGGTTTATAATCAACCTATCTTTTAAATCGTCGTTATCTACAAACCGTTTGAACAAGTTATTGACGTATTGAAATCTCTTCAACTCAGCCTCAAACTCATCAATCGATATTAAGTGTGGGTTATCATAAGAGTTCATGGCGAATTGAAGAAACTCCGAGTCGCTCTGAATAACCTTAAAGTAAACTCCAGACACTTAAAACCCTAATTTAAACAGGTGTTGTTGTTTGAGTTACACCTGTACTAGATTTGACTCGCCAAGTGCCGTTTATAAAAATCAAATCCGCGAGTCCGTTTATAGTAAAGATGTATCTAAAAATAGTCGTCGTATTTGTAAATAACAAGTCAGTTGCTTGGGTAGCATAAACCGTTAGCACCTGACCCGAAACTCCTGCTGGTAAGGTATAAACGTTATTAGGATTATTGCTAATCGATACAACGTCGAACGTCAACGGAATCGTGTCTACAAAGACTAAAGGCGTTGCGGGGTTAAAGACGACTTCGGTATAAGAAGGGGCTTTTACGGCTCTAGTCAACGTCGCAACACTCACCTTCTTATTCACCCCACCCGTGACGAGGGGGAGAACATCCGTGGCTAAAGCGGTTGTTGCCGCCACTAGCTCTGATATTTTCTTATCCATTTACTCACCAATAACGGGTTGGTCGATTTTGTACTCTACAACTTCACCGATGATTTGAACGCCCGAGGGCTCTTCAACCGCTTCGTTTACGGCGCGAGGCTTTTTGTTATAGGTGCGTTTTACTTTGACTTCTTCAACAGTTTGTTCCATTTTCACTTCCTCTTCAATTACGGTAGGTACTTCTTCAATAACAACAGGGGTTGTTTCTACAACGGGTGCTACATATTTAACCTCAGCAACCGCAACGGGTTCTGAACCCTCGGCTTCGAGACGAGTTTTCAAGCCCCGGATAGAAACGTAGACTTCTTTAGTCCTAGGGTCACACCAACCTTGTTCGGTTGCAATTGCGGTTGGTGCCCAAATTGGGAATGTTTTCATCAATGACATATTTTTAGATCTTTCCAGCTAAAATTCTTGCAATAATTTCCATAGGTACTCTGTTACCCATCATCTTTTTAACGCGACCTCTGCGCTCCACTGCGTCATCAGAAATGGGGTCTGAAGTTTCTTTATGACCCTGCGGCATATCAATACGCTCTACAAGGGCTGCGCGACGCTTCTTTTGAATCTCTTTTGCATGATGCATCATCTCATCCTGTGCAAACTCGTGAGCATCATCTTCGTTCTGACCCTCGTAATCCGCACCCTTCATGTGCTCACCATCTTGGTAAAACTGAGCAACATGCTTGTTACCAATTTTTCTAACAATAGCCGTTCTACCATACCCCGAGAGGTATTGGTTGCCAGCGTCTTCGTTGGTAGAAAACAGGCGTCTAAATTTATTTAAATCATTCATGCCAGCCCCTTGGCCTTTGCCGTGGCGATAGCAAACGCAGCGTCTTTACCGTACTTAGCAACAAAGCCTTTGGTCTTCTTTAGGGCTTTTACGATTTCTTCGCGCTTCTGAACTTCTGGCTCAGTGAGGGTCTTTTCGTCAATAACTTCTGCACCAACAACGGGCATTTCACCCTCAAACACATGACCCTCGTTCTTGTCGTGGTCCCAAACACCGTAGGCGTGGTCACCACCGGGCTTCTCTGCCGACACGGTATTTACACCCTGTTCAACGCGACCCTTGAACTTCATTGGCTTACTGCCGTGTTTAGCCTTAACATCAGAAACCCACTTGTCGTAGCGTGCCTGGATTGCCTCTTCGCTCTCTTCTTCACTAATCATATGGGTAATATCAACCTCAGAGCCGTCTTCCGATTCACGTTGAATTTTCACGCCCTTAGTATCCTTCATCATTTTGAAAGTGCGAATTGCATCAGTCTCAGTCGCGTGGTGGGAAAGGATCTTCCCTGTAGGGGATTTAATCTTAACCTTACCATTAAGTGGCTCAGGAATCTTAGCCCCACTCATACCAACATAAGCCGTAAACTCAGAGTCACGAGCCTCCTTTAGAGCGCGTTTGCGCGTTAGAAACTGCTTAAAGGTACTTTCCACTACAACAGGCTCTTCGATGCGCTCTACAGCGGTTTTAACGCTTTCTAGAGGTACTTCTGCATCAGCTTTATACTTATCTTCAGACATCACGACAGTTTTAGTCGAAATAAGCGGCAAACCCGTAATAGGATTAAACGCCTCGGGTGTGCGGATAAAGATGTGCTCATACAATGAACGAGTCATCTCTTTGCTCAACTCTTTCTCAGAGCCAACACATTCCAGGATTTCAGAGATAGTGTGTTTTGGGTTTAGTTTGTTGGCCAAGATGTTGCGAGTGAGTGTGGAGGCCTCGAAAATACTATTTGTAACGGTAGACGCAATGCGGCGAATATCCTCACTCACTTGATTTTGAGCAACAGCATACGAGTCATCGGGTAAATCCACCTCAGTATTGAAAGCGCCCAGAGAGTGTAGTTTAGCCAAACCATCCGCAGTGGCTTCTTCTGCGCTATCAAACTGCTTCAAACAGTACGGAACATCAGTTGCGACGTTTGCACCATAGGTCAGTTTTGCAAACACTGGGTTAATAGTCCAGTGGTATGAGCTAGCATCGTCATCCAGGTGACCAACACTGAACTTACCAATCACTAGAGCTGGCTGACCCGCGTACAATACTTCTAGCGTATCGTTGGCGAGTTTATTCAAGTGAATATATTTGTGTAGTGCGTTGATTTCCATTTTCTATTTCCTAGTAATTGATAGAATGGCCCAGTTCAGACCCTTCAGTTGATTTGTAATCTCAGCGGCATAGTCAGCCAGTTCAATCAAGTTTTCTTTGATCGCTTCGTCTGAAATCTTCCTATATTCGGTAAGCATCAAGTTATTTAATTTCAAAATTTCTTTGCACATCTCAACCGGATCACCCACGACTAACTCACCCGCAATGGTCTTATTCTTTTGAAGCACATCCATCGCGGGGTTTACAAATTCTGCGTTCTCCGTAATCTTCCGAATGTACTCACCAATGGGGTCAACTTGGTCTAGGTAAAATTGGTACACTTCACCAAACATTTTGTGCATAGTTACAAACTGTTCACCCGTAACGTTCCAGTGATACCCTTGCACCGTGAGCCAGCACTCGACGTGGTTGGCCAAAGAGGTCTTAAGCGTATCGATAATCAAGATGCACCTGCCGCTCTAGAATTTTCAGCCGTTTTGTGGTCTACTTGGTGTGACGCTGGCGTGGGTTGGTGGTGGATGCGAGCAGACTGGAGAGCGCGAACCTTACCAATCAACCGCTGCGCCAACTTAGCAATAAGCGCTCTGCGACTAAACGCTCCAGCCTCAAACCGCTCTTTGTCTTGACGGGTCATCGAGGATGGGTCTTTTTTGAACATCTTGCGCTTAACCATAGTTTCTGCCAATTTACGCGCCCGCGACATAAGAACATCGGGGGTTGCGGCTCTAGACAGAGCGCGTTCGCGTTTGGCGGCAATTACGTCAGAGCGAGCCGACATCTTACGACCCAGTTTGTTGCGGTTTTCAATAGACAAGACTTCAGACAACATGGTTTCAGTGTCAAACTCTTCCTCATCAAACGCCTCATAGATATCGTCTAGTTCAAATTCTTCTGCAAACAACTCTACATGTTCTTCCAGAGCGCGACAAACAACCAAGTCTTCCACATCTTCTTTAACCGGTTTGTTATCAAATTGGTAAGGTAGGGATTGAAGAATACCGTCTAAACCAGACGCTGACGCTAGTTTAAACAAAGGCCAGAGCACTTCCCATTGTTTTCTGGATTGGTACTTTTCTTTCAACTTTTTAATAGCTGCAGCTACTGTGTTGTAGTTAGACTTTTGAGGTTCAATCTCAGCAACTGCCGCAATAATCTCCGCCAACCTCCGACGCTCAATATCATTCTTCAGAGCTTCTACGATAAAGGGTGCTTGAATTTCTTTCTTAGCGTAGAAAGTTTCCACCTTTTCCAACAACTCATAAGAGCGGTCAATATCAGTATCGCCAATTGCGTAGTCTAGGCACTTGATAATTTGGTGCTTAGAGTAAAGGTCATCAAACTGCTCAAACTGCTCAATAACGAGTGTAGAAAGTTCAGCGTCAAAATTGAGCGTGTCGTGACCAAACATCTTAATTTGACCAGACTCCAGCAGCTCAAACTCTTTTGGCGCAACCACAACTTCAACTGGCGTTTCAATAACAGTTTCTTCTTTGACTTCGTTGAGCCAACGCTTTTCAACATTACCGTTGCAAGACACTGTGACGTAGTTAGAACCACGGTCCAAGATTTTCATCTTAGCCCCCGTATTAACGTCCTCGACTATCTCACCGTAGCGAAACAGTTCTCCTGCAAAATATTTGTCGCGAATTGATTTTTCTTGGTTGCTCATAAGCTCATCAGTTTAAAAGATATAAACGTATTTAACGTTCTAGTTTGGCGCATCAATTGTCGTTTGTTTTAGGTAGTTAGACAATTCACTCGTCGTACCCACAAAAACTGCTGTATTATTTGTCACGGTGCTAGGTTCATTCGATTTACCCTCTTGAGTCTGAGGTTTTGCATGAGCAACCTCACAGTCAAGCAACGTAACGTTAGTATCCACAATAGTAGAAATTAGCTTAGACGCAATCTCAAAGTCCTTACCCTGTTCCGTAGAGTTTGCAATCGTTGTCATATTAGATAACAACTTCTTACCATTCTCAATCATCTCCACCAAATTATTCAAAACATATTGGCGTTGTTTTTCTAAAGACGACAAACCCTCTTGCTTCGCTTCGAGCTGCAATAGTTCAATACTTTTATCCGTCTTCGTTAGTTCGACGTTAAAAATATCGGATAAAGATTTGTCAATTTTAGGTGTTGTCATAATTTCACGTTAGTATCAAAGTCATCAGGCCCACTCCTGTCACTCCACCCCTCTAGGATTTGGTGCGTATCGGTGCTATTAGCCGCAAACGGGTCAACGGTGGCCGTGTATTTAGTCTGGTTGAGGTTAGTGATTACTTTCTTAATAACCGATACTCCAGCCCCAGACTCAAAATGATTCTCCGGGTCAGATGTGCCAAGAATAGGCCCGTAGTAATTCATTTGCATCGTAAACGTATAAGTCGAAATAATATACCGTCGATCCTCAAACCCACCATCATACTGGTCATCAATATTTACGTCATTCATGATGAGCGTGCAGTCTTGAACCACGTCTGGGTTTTGCATTACTTTAATTGACAAGTTCATGTCAGGTGTAAAGTACGGAACAATTTGCTCCAGAATTTGTAAATTATCTTCTTGTGTTCGCGTGAACGTATAGAGGTTAAACGTTAAGTTATAAGGAACGGGTGCGTACTGGTATGCAGCCTTATCGTTCTTTACAATATTACTCTTCTGAATTTTGTTAATCTGCCTATTAGCATCATACTCAAACCCAACAATCTCAAAACTCATCCGTGGAAGCGTAACTTGCACATCCTCATTCAACCCCGGGTCTTGTTGGAGCCGCACAATAAACTTCTCTTTATTGGCGTATGCCAATGGAACGTTTACAATCTTCTTCGTAACGCCTTGGGCGTTTTTAGTCTGAATAAAGATATTCGAAAACAGACCAGCAAACCCGACAACCATTTTGCGGGTAGTTCCGTGGTACCAAGGTGTTTTGGTAAGCATTTAGTTAGAACCGTTCATTAAAGGGGTCCGAGGAGCTGAAGTCCATAATATCCATAAATTCTTTCTTGATAGCAGCATTCTCCCCATAACCAAGCAAATCGTCATAAGGAATAGAAACTTCATACTCGTCGTCAATAACGGATCCACCATCTTCCCATAGAAGCGCAAATCCATCTTCGAGTTGAATTGTATTATTTAATCTGTTAATATTTCTACCAAACGTATCATCAACCTCCGGAATACCTGTGTTGAATTTATCGTTGTTTAACTGTACGAGTTCGCAACGTAGGGACCAGACGTACTTTTTCCTCAATTGGTAGAACCCTGGGTACTCATCCTCGACGAACTTAATTTCAAATAGCGACTGAGAGAAAGGTACATATATCAAGTCACCCTCACAAGGTCTCCACTTGACGTTATCATTTCTACCAACGGGCATAATAGGTACAACGACTTCTGCAAACCGTTTACGGGATACGATAAATGATGCGGTGTCGCGGGTTTCTAGCCCGAATTTTGACAACATCTCTGATTCTCCACCATAACCAGTGAAATTCTCAAGCCACATCTCAATAACTGCGTGATTATTGAACGAAGATAAAACGTCTTCACCAAATAACTGATCAAACCTATCCGATAACTCTCTAGGAATATAATAGTAATCCTGACCCGTCATCTGGATTGATTCTATCACCATTCCTTCGTAGAGATCGTTCTCAGCGGCATTACCCTGATTGTGTGATGTAAAATATGTATTTGTTGCCATCTTAACAAGGTGTCAAAAACACCTTCATCTCCAAAGTTCTGCGAATCGTCAAACCCCTAATCTTCTGCCCCTGCGCCTTATCCCACTTTAAGAACTCAGCGCCAACTTCTTCTCGGGAGTCCCCACGGTTTAGTTTCCTCAGGAGCGTAGAGTTCTTCAAATTACCCAAGCCAATATTAAACGCGAGCATCACCAATGCGCCAAACTCATTATCATTGATACTACACTTGACCAAAGAACAAACACCGACCGCAAACTTATCCAAGTCTTTGTATTTAAGAGCATACGCTTCTGCTTCGGTAATAGGGGGATATTTTGATAAGTCTTCCCACTTTTCTCTAGACAACAAATGACCCACCCCAATAGTAGGAAACCCCACAATATCGTGGTACGGATAAATTAGGCCATCGGCACCGCGCTTCGCCATACCCTCAAACTTAATGAGCATAGTTACAATGGAATCCGGTACACGACGAACGCCCGAAGCGGTCATAGGAACTGTTGCTTCGGGTTGCTGTTTAAAGGGCTCTTTAAGAGCCGATATTGCTTTAGCAAATACCATTACTTAACCACCGCCTGGTTTTCCTGTGTTGGCTGAACCTCCAAAATTTGCTCTCATTACCCTACTTCCAAACCAGAAAGACACAGTAGACAGCAGAAGCGCCCAGTCAGACTCACCCCATGACGTAGAGAGCGCGACTTGCCAAACGCCATCCGCACTTTTAAGGGCCAACTCATAGAGCGCCCACTTGTAGAAGAAGTAGAACCCTACAACAGAATATGTGATTACGGGGCGCACCATACCAGTGAAAAAGTCTAGGAGCGCGAACAAGTAAAAGATAGGAACAACAATAAGTTTGGGCCAATCTTTTGCAGCATCCAATACCTGAACGCCAAACGATGTCTGAGGTTGACGGATAATTTGTGCTTCGTTAATGTCAGCATTCAAATTCAACTCCTCAACCTTATACAAGTGTGCTTTCTCGGCGTTCTTGGCCTGCAACTCCATCATCGCGAGCTCATGCGCGTTGTCTTGTTTGGATCTGAAGATTTTAATCAACTCAGGGATAAATGGCCCCGCAAACCCCAAAATAGAAGCTAGAATTGTCAACATAAATTATTCCTTAGTGACTTTACCGATATAAAATTCTGATATTTTCTCTACAAACTTTGCACCCGAGAAGGACGCTGCGATTACGACAGTTATTTGTGACCAAACTGAGTAACTATTGATCTGAGAAACTGCAACCGCGAGCACCCCTGCAAGCCAAGACCCTAACATATGAGACGATACAAATAGTGTTGGTCGGGTTAGAGTTTTGTTTTCAGCCTGTTTCAACTCACTGTCAATCCTAATTGTGAGTGCGGTGAGACCGGATAGTGTAGAGATAATACTCAGGACCAAAACGTGCATACCCGTGATACCCGTAAATGGATCAATTGCACCCGTAACCACAGCCGCAGAAACGGTAATAGGCCATAGCATCGCTATGACCATTTTTAATATCACCAACGTATATCGTAGCGTCATGTCTTTTTCCTATGTCTTGCAAATATATCTAAAACTGCAACCGTAGCCGCCACAACACCATCCAACCACAATCTACCCACTAGAATTGATCCACTGAAAGTTATTAGAAGCCCTGCTGAGAGGGAGAATGAAATTAGTGCCAGGCTCATATAGACTAAGTGTCTATAGAGGTATGCGTGTTTAAAGCTATATTTATTAGGTAGAATATCGTTGATAAAAATATCAAGCAACGCCACTAAACCAACACCCAGCGCAGCATAAAATAACGCGGTTGGTAAATTAGCCGAACCCACGACTTGAGCATGTATTGAGGCTGGCTCAAATAGTATTGAGAATACCGACAACATAATAGATATCGAGACATACAACCGAACAATGCGGTATCTACTTTTAATAGGTCTGCGAGTATTTCTCCTATCATTAGACCTTCGGTCGTGTCTTTGGGATAGTTTTGTTTGGTTTTGTTCTGATATCATAATTATTCAAATTTCCGCTTCGGTTTACGTTTAAAAATTACGCGGTCCGGATTTTGTTTACATCTTGTAAAATGCCATTGATACATGGCGCCCATACCCTTACCGACTTTCCCGCAGTGAGGGCATACGACTTCTTCGACATTTTTTAAACTATTCCTATGTTTATCACTTGAGTGCAATTTTATCATTGCGAGTCGATGAGCAGTTATATTTTCTTCAATAAACATTGGGTTGTTTATTTTCATCTTTTCTATCCAATATTCGGTCATAGAATGATTTTCAACACCATACTTGGCTAAATTAGATTCTTTACATTTTTGAATTACTATCGCATCCCTCATTTGATGACCATTTTCATACCTATCTTCTAGCGTTTTTCGAATTTTCTCCCATAACTCTGGTGAGTTCATTTTTTCACGATGTTTTTCTTTATCGCAGAGGCTATAAGGCGTTTCGCCCCTATTTTCCCAGTATGATCTCATATCACTTTTTGACTTTTCAGTCTGACTATACATACAACTATATTTTAAAATATGAGTATCGCGAATTTTTTTAAGATTTTCCTCTGATTGGCATATTTTTAGATGCCTTTCTTTAACTTCAGGGGATAGTAATGGAAAATTGAAATTTACTTTATTGTTAATTATAATATTTAACCAATCCTCTGATTTATTTACTTCGAACAATTCTTGTAAAAATGTTTCATATTCATAAACTCTTTGTAGGTTATTAAACGGTATTTTCAGTTCTTCTTCAAGTATAATATCTAAAATTAAAAAGTTTTCAACCCCATCAGTTTCTATCAAACGCTTTACAGTTTTCGAGCTTGTGTGGTACCCGCCGACCTTTAACAATTTATCGGGGTCAGCTTTTTTACTATATTGTGACCCGACGTATTTACGCCCACTCGGTATATGCTGTATAATATAAACGTATGGGGTTTTCAATCTAACCACCCAATCGCGGGGATTTCATATGAGTCTCTAATTTCAGTCTCTGCTGCTTCAATCTCAGCCACTGCTTGTGACATTAGAGCCGAAGCGTCAACAGTTACCCCACCGAGCAACTGGATACCGGCATACTTAGATGTATTGCTAGCCCATTGGAACTTAATCTTAGCCGTTACCAACTTCTTCAACATGCGATCGTTATAGATCGTAGTGACGGTTTCTGGGTCCAGGATTCTGTAGCACTCAAACACCAAGTACGAACCAATCTCCGCATCAGTCCAATCATAATCCAAATATACTTTACCCGTCTTCCTATTGAAGCGAACTGAGTCAATTGGCCGGAGCAATTGATCCATTAACGAGATATGGCTCATTAACTGGGAGTAGTAAATTAGGGAAGAATTAGATAACGTTTGAAACGTCGAAAGTATTACCTGATACTTAGGGTCAAACATGTAGTTTGAATTAGAAGTAGCGTGCCACCAAGGAATTGCTCGTACAATACCCGTAACCATTTCTGAAATCGGTACATACCCATTTTCAATATCACCCGTAACTTTGCTAACAAAAAGGGCTGAGATACCAGAAGTCTGTCCCGTTAATACTTCACCAACGGTAAATGTCCCGTTAATTGCGGAATCTTTAAACACGGCTTTTGTAGTGATAGCATTGCTGGTGATCGATACTACCTGAAACTTAGCCCCTGAAGTACCCTCAACAAACTCGCCCGGTAAAAACCCTGCTGCGTTATTTACGTTGATTTGAGAGCCCGTGATAGCGTGTTTTAGGTAAACTCGCTCAGTCCCGTCATAGTGAAAGTCTTGGAAATACTGGAGCGCCTCGTCCACGCGGTCCTCGACTTGGGTCATATCTATTTCGATTTTTATGACCGGAGAACCCAACTTACGTAGTGCGTACTGGATTAGTTCTGCTCTTGAGTGTATTGACATAATTTATTGCGCTAGGAAGAATTTTTGCCAATTTGGCGTAGCTTTGCGAGTGAGTGCTACGAAGGCATAGATGTTGAAAAGTCCAATCATAATAATTGGTATAGATAATATGTTATTTGTGAGCCCTAGGCCGAGAGATACCCAGAGTGAGCCCGCAATCCAGGCCATACTAATACGGAGTATTTGGAGGTTGTATTGGGTTCTTAGAGATAGGAATTGGAGGCATGATAGGATAAAAAATACTACCATCCAGAATTGCGCATTTTCCATATTTGTCGATACCTTCTCTGAAAATCGAATTGAAATCGACATTAACAAAAAAGATAGTGCAGACAATAATTCAACAAAAAATGTTAAATCTGTTTTGAAAAATTTTGCCATTCTAAAAACCTCTATTATTTAAGCAACTCTACTCCAAAAATCTTGAAACTGAACTCGTTCAAAAGTAGATTCTTGATTCCTAACCGACGATGTTGCAATTACCGTCGTACTATTGTTATTTGTAACCACTGGTGTATTTAATACCACAGGGGTTGTGGGTTGCGCGGGTTTAGCGGTCGCTGCGTCTTTCTTGGATTGCATCTTCTCAATCTCCGCAATCTGCTTAGACTTTGCTGCCGCGATGGGTTGTGTCGCGCCCAAACCCTCATCCGCATGAGTCTTGTTATAGAGCCAAGTTCCGAGCGAGTTCTCCTCACCCGACGCCGCCGTAATACCCTTGTCTATAAGAGGATTTAGCATAGTACCCAACCCGTACCCAGCTGCACCCGCTGAAGCAACTAACGCAGCTGGCCCCGCGAAGCGAGCAGCCGCCTTCGCCGCCGTACCCAGTTTACTGAGCTTACCCCCACCCAGTTCACCGGCCTTGGATTTAAGCAAATCCCCGATACCAGAACCAACTCCACCGGATTCGGGGTCAGCTTTTTTATTATTTAATTTTTTAAGCTCTTCAATAACCTGAGTTAGCAGTTGATTTGCCGTGGAGCTTTGTTTTGATTCTCTTGCAACGGATTCGTTCAACGACTCAGCGGAAGGTTGTTTAGCGGCAAAGGGTACAAAACTCTCGGGTAAACTTGGTTTGCTAAGGTCTAAGGATATACCCTTTAATATTTCTTGGATATTATCAGCCTGTCGCTCTTTAGCCGCAACAACACTCTTAGAGCTCTTCCTTGGCTCAGTAACAACACTTTCTTGGGTTGCTGGTTCGGGTTTTGATATTTCATCCTCTGGCCCAAACAATTTAGACTTGGTTTTGTTGGCGTATTTTGAAATAACATCGTCATCAAAAACCTTGGCCAAAAACGTTCCACCAATAGACCCGAATGCTGCTTTGATAGAGGGCAACCCCGTCATCGGGTCTATAAAGGAAGGCCCGTGGTTTGGCACTGGCCCAGGAACATGGGGTTGACCATCGGCAACGGGCGCTGCGCCTTGGATACCGCCCTCAGGAACCATTTCTGCTAATAACTGAGCAGTCTTAGACGTGTTTACATCAATACGACCTAGCGTACCCCCAACATCACCACCTTGTTGTTGTTGCTGAGCTTGTTGTTGTTGTTCTAAGGGCTTCCTGAAGTTTTTAAAATACTCACCAAACTCTTTAAAAACACTAGACTTCTTGGCCGCTTCTAAACCCTCATTATCAACGAGTTTACTCATCTTGTCGATGACTTTAAACATCTCAGCCTCGACTTTTTCAGCCGAAGCATTTGCACCCAACTTCTCAGTAACCGCTGCTCGTAGTGAGCTAGAATCTTCCGATGAAATGTGGCTCTTTACCTTATCCCTATGCACCAACTCGTTCTGAAACGTGTGTAGGATAGTAGACGCGACGTCAGCCAAAACTGGTGAGCGGTAGGATAGGTTAGCAATGCCCTGTTGAGCGATACGAGTAAACGCGCCACCCATGTTTGCTGCTGTTGGTGTGTATTCTGAAATTGCTCCCTTTACGGAAGAATTTACAACAGACCCGAGGGATGAAAATGCTTCTTTTAACATTCTTCAAACCTTACTTTGTGTCTACTGTTTTTCTCAGCGCATCAATTTTATCGTTTGCGGCCTTGAGCCAATTCTTACCTGCTGTGGAGATTAACGCCTCCCTCATACGACGAGGCGTAATTGTTGCCTCGACTTCAGCAATTTGAGACTCTACTGTGACTTCGGGCAATTCAATGGATTGAAGTTTTTTAACTTCAGTTTCACTTATCTTTTTAGAGCCTTGTGGTAAAAACTTCTCGGCACCAAACTTAATATCTTCTTCAGATAAAAAATGTAAATTATTTTGTGTGTCTTTAAAATGTGGCATTATAAAGTTCCTTTATCTAAGTTCAGACCAAACGGTTATAGTCGAACCCGCGCCTATTTCGGAAACCGAGTAACTACCCGCCGGAGGCACTATAAAGGAAACAAACCCTCGAGCCGCAACCCATGTGCCCGAATATGCGCTTGTAAACGCATGTCCCACGACCACACCATTACAAGTGGCTTGGATTGTTCCGGGGGAAGAGGTGCTAGAGCCCGACGCAGAAACTGATACCATAATGGGTTGGGCGCTAGCGTTGTAGTAAGAAGTTCCAAGGTTTCTAGAACCCAGCACGCTCACCCATGTCTGACCAACGCCAATACTACCAGTTCCACCACCGCCTATGACGGGGAGGTTGGTTAGGTTAGAGCCATCCAATACCGGAAGTTTATTATTATCGGCCAACAGAAGCACGTTATTGGCGAGCGTACCTGCGTTCTTTATCGCCGCCGAACCCAAGTTCAACTGGGTTCTAATGGCCGTTGCATCGGGTGATTTGAATACCGAAATACCAACAGCCCCACCACCTAGTGAGGATAGCGCGGAGTCTGCCGTTGAAGCCCCAGTACCGCCCTTGGCAATTGAGACTGGGCCAGCTATTTTAGAATTTGTAACAGAATTATCACTAGGGACGCCAATGTCAATAGATTTACCCAATGAGATACCAAAGAACGATAGCCCTGGTGTAGGGTCTTGAGCGAAGTAGATTCTAGAAGAAACAACGTTGTAATCCGTAAATGGTTCGAGTATAACCCCGCCAACTGAAATAATTACAGATGAAGCCGAGTTAATAGATATCAGAGTACCATTTACTCGAGTATAGTAGTCCGCACCCGGAGAAAACACCAGAGTGTCCAGTTTTTGGATATTTGCGGTTGCGCCCGAGTAGCCTATATATGACATGCAGTTCTTTCGATAATCTATTTGTACTTATTTAACGTACAACAAATTATTTATCTTGTAACGCAGTGGTTGTAATTTCTCGCATTAGGATCATAATAATTGGCCAAACTGCTAACAAGTATGGTTGGTACTCGGGTGGAAGGTAAGCGGCTACAAAACCCGATTTAAGTTCTACCACAGTGAGTAGGGCCAGGATAATACCAGCCCAATACGTTTTAGACGTGAATCGTTGTTTGAGTAAGTTGAATACTCTTTTTAGTGTTTCGTTCATAAAATTCTTTCTAATTTACGTCATCATCGTAAAGGGTTTATAATTGATTGTTGTTAGTTTTGATAATGCGTTGATAGATTTAGAGATAGCCCGTAGGACTTCCTCAGCTAAGTTGGTGTGGGACTCTGGTTGCATATTATTTCTCTAGGTTAACGATTGAGCGCATCCAGCGCTTGTTTAGTGGTGTGGGGTAGGTCGTAGCTGTTGGCTATGTACTCAGCGAACAATGGCTTGCGATCATCGTTGTAGTGCTTGGCTTGCTCTTTATATGCTTCAACCTCACACCAAAAACGATAGGCCGGGACTAGGCGGTAGAGGATGCTGTGCAGAGACATTGGTAGAAATGCCAAGGCCATGTAGTCAAACAAGGCAAGCTGACACAACACATAAGCCGCAGGGATTGACAGCAGCGACCACATGGCCCATTGCTTAACGTGCACCAACTCGTGTTGGTGCAGCCCTTTGTCATTGCGGTACTTTTCAAGTATGCGGATTACAGGGCCGTTAGAGCAGCCACCCACATCCGGGGGGAGGGTTTTGACATAGAAGGTTAGTGGGTACATATGCGGTATTTTTTTTTAGGAGTTGGATTAGTGTTGTCATGCTGTTGTTCCGTCAATGATCAAGCCAGTGTTAGCAAGTGCAGTAATCAAACTTGCAAGGGCAGCATTACCGCCGCGCGAACCTGTGACCGTTTGTTGAGATGTTCCCGTTGACCCATAGAAGCCAAAAGCCCCAGTCCTAAATGTCATGTAGGTCGTGCCAGCACCACCCAACTCCTTGAACTTTGCTTGGGTTGAGCTGGTTTGCTCAATCGTAAATTCATACCCACCAGCAGATCGTTGCTTTATGCTAATGCCCTTTTGAAACTGTGCTATTACAGCAGGAAACTGCAACGATGGTGACGTTCCTGCATAGCACTGCATAAACGTATCAAAAGCAGGGGAGCCGCTCGCAGTAGTGGCATAACTGAAAATCAGTCGATCATTGGCCTCGTCAAAAGTCTCATTAAAACGATTGCCAGCGGGGTCGGCGTTGAGAGTTGACCGCTGCCAAAGAATGTCAGTAGACCCGCCATCGGTAGATGGTTGAGCCTGAACCCAGTGGCTGTTAGTAGTGAAAGCTAATCCACGGTAGAAGCCCGTTGCAGTGCCCGGTGCGCCATCCTGCCAATACTGAATAATGTTGCCAGTTTTGGCGTGAACAATATTTGTCTTGGTTGCTGATGCTGCTACATATCGCAATGGCCCGGCAAATGCGTTTGAACAGTCGTAAGAGACGCCGCCCACAACAAGAGTTACGCCGCTACCACTGGTAAAGCAGTCAAGGAACGGGTCAGGGGATGCCGAAAGTGCGTAAGTACCGGACGGGATATGGTAGCGGTTTGTTAATGCTCGCGCTCTTGCAAATGCAGCGTCGTTTATAGCAGTAGACCCACCAGATACAGCTCCTTGATCTACTACGCTAGGACTTTCTCGCAATTTACCCTGCACGTTTGTAGCAACTGCACCAATGCCAGCGGGTAGGTAGCCCACACCAGCAGCACCACCAGAAGCAGCAAGGCTCTCAGCCACA
>ERZ650304.178-NODE-178-length-39966-cov-5.106186_pt1 | contig 39966 bp, 47 predicted proteins | sample MGYA00376240_ERZ650304 | MGnify/ENA primary metagenome ERZ650304 (study PRJEB26733, sample SAMN07839271) | wastewater metagenome | biome: small river; feature: stream; material: water | place: USA: North Carolina | collected 2016-03-01 ... | reverse complement strand
TTTCTCTGACAATATTGTGATAGGGCATTCGTCGGGTGCAACAACAGCACTAAACTTGCTGTTGGCTGATTGGTTCCCGAGGGCTAAGGCCGTTGTTTTGATGGGTGCATTTTTGAACGAAAAGCTTACTAAGTCATTGGGTGCTTGGCCGGATGGACATTTCGATGGCCTGTTTGTTGAGGAGTTTGACCCTGTGAAGTTGAAGCAAGGGGCTGATACTTTCTATTTTGTGCATGGGGATGATGATCCTTACTGTGATATTGAGGATTCTAAGATTCTTTGCGATGCAGTGGGTGGAACCTTCATAACTATCCCCCATGGACACCATCTTGGCGGGGGTTCAGGAAAACTTGAGCTTACTGAGCTCACGGATCGTCTCGAACAAGACAGAATTCTGTAATGCAAATCACTGACATCAAACAACAGGTCAAAACACAGGGCCGCTATTCTATATATGTAGACGGTAAGTTTGTTTTTGGGCTGAGCGAGCTTGCCCTTATGAACAGTGGGTTGCGTATTGGGCTGGAGCTGACGGGCGAAGAGCTAGATGCTCTCAAGAGTGATGCCCGGGTGGATAAGGCATATAGCCAGGCGTTGGGGCAGGTGGCTCGCCGTCCACGCAGTGAGTGGGAAATGCGTGAATATTTACGACGCAAGGAATATGATCCCGAACTCGTGCAGCAGATAGTAGATCGACTATATGAGGGCAATTGGTTAAGTGATCTTGAGTTTGCTCGGCGATGGGTAGAGAACCGCCGACTGCTTAAGAGCACGAGCAAGCGTCGCTTGCAGCAGGAGCTCAAGGCTAAGCGAGTAAGCGACCAAGTTATTGACGAAGTGCTTCGAGACGATGAAACAGACGACCGTAGCGTCCTTGCTGACCTGGTTGCGCGTAAGCGGACCCAAAGTCGTTACCAAGATCCTCAAAAACTCATGGCCTACCTCATGCGACAGGGCTACAACTATGGGGATGTAAAAGACGCCATGGCAGATATGGATGAGGCGGCGTAGTATACTAAAACTGTAATGTTTATACTTTCTAAGCTTTTACTCAACCAACCAGTCATGAGTCTGCGTACGGGCGGGCAGGTGGCAACTACCCGAGCGGCTATTATTAACCCAACCAATCTAAAGATTGAGGGGTTCTATGTTACGGACAGTATGGACAAGCACAAGACACTAATACTCGTGCACCGAGATATTCGAGATGTGTTGCCGGCGGGCATCGTGGTTAACGACCATGAAGTGCTCAGTGAACCAGAAGACCTCGTCCGGCTTAAAGAAGTACTGGAATGGGACTTCCAGCTGATAGGTAAGATAGTGGTAACGGAAAACAAGAAGAAGTTGGGGAAGATTACTGACTTTGCAACAGAACCAGACAGTATGATCATCCAGAAACTGTATGTTGTGCAGTCGCTCGTTAGAAACTTTGCTGGTGGCAGCCTGAGCGTTGACCGTAACCAGATAGTTGAAGTTAATCGGGGTAAGATAATTATCAAAGATCCGTTGCAACCAATCCGCGCTGGCTCACCAGTGGCGAGCCCCGCTCCAGCAAGCTAAACACTACAAGTATATTAAGGTTGTGCTTCTGTAAAATATATTTTGTAAATATATTACTGCTGTGTATCATGGAAACATGAAGAGGGTAACAGCTGCAGTTGTGGCAATTAGTGTCGTATTTTGGAGCACGATGGTTGTGACTATACATGCAGAAACACCAAGTTTACTCATAGTAGGCATCCAAACTGGTGGGCTACAGAACGCTAGCCAGGAACGCATTGAGTTAGCTAATGTCAGTGCCCAGAGTATAGACTTGTCTGCGTATCGATTAGAGTATTACTCGGCGAATCCGAAAAGTCTTACGACGCCAGCCAGAGCTATTCCGCTTACTGGGTCTGTAGCGCCTGGTGCGATTTTTGTGCTGACCGCAAAAGGCTACGATGAAGCAACTGCACAGCAGGTATTCGCCGCTACGCTGGCCGCCGGTGGTGGGCATTTACGGCTCAGCAAGGCGGGTCAAGAAATAGATTTTGTAGGCTGGGGCACGGCAGCTAGTCCCAAGGGGGAGGCTGCGCCTGCCCCGTTGCCCGGAGCTATGCTACATCGACAACGGGACGCGGCAAGTGTATACAGTATGACGGGTAGTAATGCGGTGGATTTTGGCGATGCAGATGTGCCGAACGTCCCTAATGGCGCTGGTGCTGGGAATATTATTCTCAGTGAGCTACTGCCTAATCCGGCAAGCCCAGCTACGGATGCAGAAGGTGAGTATATAGAACTGTATAACGGAGGGGATACGACTGTGGAACTGACTGGCTACAAGCTACTGGTTGGGCCGAGTCTGGGCAAGAGCTTCACGTTTTCTAATCAGGCTCTTGAGACCGGGCAATACAAAGCATTCTACATTACCGAAACAAAGTTAAGTCTCAGCAATACAGCGAGTAGAGTGCAGCTACAGTCGCCAGACGGTAGTGTTCTGAGTGAAACACAATATGAGTCGGCAGAAGAAGGGCAGGCATATGCCTGGGATGGTGTTAGTTGGCAATGGACGATTGAGCCGACACCGAATACTGCCAACAGCTTTGGTCAAGCAGATGCAAGTGCAGCTAAAAAAGAAGGTAAGGCAGCAACAAAGAAGGCTGTAACTAAAAAAGCAGCCACCAAAAAGGCACAAGTAAAGTCAGCAGTCACTGGTGCGAAAACGGCTGCAGGTAAGGAAAAGGCTACTGATATTAAACCGCCACTGCATACAGGGGTAGTTGCTGGGGTAGGGGGTATCGCGGTACTATATGGAGCATATGAGTACCGACAAGACGTTATCAGTTTCTACCGCAAGCTCCGAGGAGACCGAAAAGCTCGGTGAGGCCATAGGTCGGCAGCTACGCGGGGGCGAGATTATTGAACTTATGAGCGATCTTGGTGGTGGTAAGACGACTTTGGTTCGTGGTATCGCACGTGGTTTTGGTAGCGCAGATAAGGTGGCTAGTCCAACGTTTACGGTGAGTAAAGAGTACGTAAGCGGAAATAAACGTATTGTGCACTATGACTTTTACCGACTACATGATCCAGGAATCCTCGAGTTTGAATTGGCCGAATCGCTCAATGATCCGGATACGATCACAATTATAGAGTGGGCGGATATTGTGCAAGATGTCTTACCTGCAGATAGGTTGACGCTACATATTACTTCTACGGGTGAAATGACTAGGGCACTTCGGCTAGCTAGCGGTGGTCCAAAGAGTCAAATAATGCTTGCGTCGATTGTTTAGACTGTTCTAGTTCTGCTACAATGCAGAAAACATAAGCAGAAAGGTTATTCGTGAACCCTACCACGCCAACGACACCGGATTCAACTCCACAACAACCGGTTGCACCACCACGGCCCCTAACGCCAACACCTACCCCAGATCCAGTTCCACAAGCTGCTCCTTCTGTACGGCCAACATCTTTTAATACGACTGGTAGTTCGGCAGGCGGGAAGAAGAAGTTCTTCCTGTTTGGTGGAATCGCCGTAGTAGTCCTTGCACTACTTTCATTCTTTATAGTGCTTCCTGCTTTAGCCAGCCTCCAAGCTAAAGGTCGGGCTGATGGATTTATGAAGGCAATTACTACTGGCGATGTTACGCAGGCTATGACCTTCGTAAAGAACGGTGGTGACGCTGAAGATAAGGCATTCCTAACTGGTGCATCCGAAAAGGTAAAAGGTAGCTACTCATATAAAGAGTCAACCAAGAAGGACGACAAGTTCTACGCGCTATTCACCCTAAAGGCTGGTGCCTACATCTCAGCACGAACTGAGATGATTAATGACGGTGGTAAGTGGTATCTGGATGGATTCGTGTACGACACAAAGGAATTGGCCTTGGTTCCAGGTAACGGCGCTACTTCAAACAGTACCGAGGCAGATACGACAGCTGATACCGAAAAAACAGCATCTACGCTTGCCTGTTTAACTCAGGATGACTACAAATGGTTTGAATATAACAAGCAACCATCTACTGTGACGTTTGATGATACCTATGATCCAGTTAAGATTACGCTTAATAAAACGGGCGACATGTTCTTCAAGCCCGATACCACTAACGAAGATTCATTTACGTCTGTGTATGATGACTGGGCTGATTTTGCTAAGCACAATGAAAACAAACAGTGGAAGTTCCGTTTACAAGGATCCACGTTTGGTAGCGATGCAACTCAAGCCTCTGGTAAAAAACTTGCTAATGAGCGATCCGAAAAAGTAAAGACTGAGCTTGTTAAGCGCGGTGTGCCGGCAGACCGAATCGTTATTGATGCGCCATATGACTATAGCAAAGAAGAGCAGGACGCTATGGCTGACATATATCGCCGTGTCCAGAATACAGTTGACCCAACATGTACTGCATCTACTACCACTGGTAGTGAGCGATAGCGTATAATCAGCGCTATGCTGACACTAACGATACGCACAGATAAACCAGAAGCCGAGATTGGTTTGTATAATGACCAAGAGCAGCTGGCGTATGTTACATGGGAAGCCCACCGGCAGTTAGCCGAGACTCTTCATTCCAAGATTAAGGAGCTACTAGAACAGCAGGGCAAGGACTGGGCAGATATCCAGGGACTCATTTGCTACCAGGGGCCTGGTAGCTTTACGGGGCTGCGCATAGGACTAAGTGCTGCTAATGCACTGGCCGCTAGCCTGGCAGCGGCAATTGTTGGCACTACGGGAGACGATTGGATTCGAACGGGGCTTGATTTGCTTTTGAGTGGCAGTGACCAAAAGGTTGTCCTGCCGGAGTACGGCGCTCCCGTGCACATTACGCAGCAACGTAAATAATATTTACGTAGTTTTATGCAACAATTTTCTTGACATGGGATGTTGCATTGCTTACGCTTAGGGTAAGCCTTACTAAAATCAAAAAAGGAAAACAAAATGATTAAAAGAATTCTATCAGGCGTCAGCGCATTCGTCATAAGTCTGTCGTCCCTGTTCGTCTTGGCGCCTGCGATTGCCAGCGCAGCCGTAGATACCTGTACGTGGGACGGGTCGAGTAATAATAACTGGAATACGGCCGCCAACTGGAGCTGTACAAGCGATGGTGAAGCGGTGCCTGGAGCTGGTGACAGCCTGGTATTCCCAACTGCAGGAAGCGGGGATAAAACCCTGACAAATGATATAACTGCCGGTACATCATTTGCTTCAATAACATTCAGTGGCACAGGGACTGTCTACTATATAATTGAAGGCAATGCTATTGCACTAACTTCAGGAATGACTAACTCCAGCAGTACCAATCAAGTTGTTAATCTTAATGTAGCACTCAGCTCCTCAGTGACTTTTAATACAACAAGAGGGTTGAGCCTTGGTGGCGTTATTAGTGGGTCAAGCGACATTGCTAAGACCGGTACGAGTTATCTGGACTTTGGTGGTGACAATACTTTTCTGGGAAACGTCGCAGTCAATGCCGGCCGAGTCAGTGTGAGTCACGTCAATGGTCTGGGTTCGCCGGCAGGTGGCACAACGGTTGCTGCTGATGCAGGAATTGAATTTCGGCTAGAAGATGGCGGTCAGACTATTGGTGAACCACTAACCATTAACTCTGCTGCAGTAATCTCACAGTACGGGAGTGACTCGAGTCTCTACGCGTCTGCTGCTTGTAACCATGCCGGTTGTTCTGGTGATATAACTTTTTCAGGAGCTATCGTCTTAGGTGCAAACGTATTGGTCAGTACCTTCGGTAGTAAGGTTACTCTTACGGGCTCACTTTCTGGCGCTCATACTATAAGCTTGGCTAACGGTGATCCAGGCCAGTTGGTGATTAACTCGTCAGATAATGGTTCGCAAACACCGAATGGAACTACCGAAGCGCCAGCTAAGACAACCACATATGACCAAGATGCTCCAAATGATTTTATAACAGTAGGCAAAAATGAAATTGCCATCCTGACTGGTAAGTATGGCGGCGCCACTGTCCTGAAGGGCGGACTATTAAAAGGAACTGGAACTCTTAAAGGTGGTGAGTTAGTTGTGCAACAAGGTGGTGCTGTTGCTCCAGGCATGAGCCCAGGCTGTCTAGCTGCAGATGAGTTAACATTAAGTGGTGAATACCAGTTTGAGGCAAAAGGTAAGACTGTCTGTACTGAATATGATCAGCTGAAGATTACTGGAGTAGTAAATCTGCAACTTAGCAACAATACCCCGTCCACTAGTACCCTTAAGGTTGATTTCCTTGATAAGTACAATCCTGCTGCTGGAACTACTTTCACTATTCTCGATAACGACGGAACCGATGCTGTGGTAGGTACTTTCAAGGATCTTGCAGAAGGCGCTACCTTCAAGGCTCCAAACGGTGCAGTTCTGAAGATTAGTTACAAAGGCGGAGACGGTAACGACGTAGTTCTTACGGTTGTTACTGCTGGCACTCCTGACACTGGCTTTAGCTTGCTGCTTAACAACCCTGCACTGACGCTTGGTCTGACTGCCGCTGCCGCTGGTACAATCCTGGTTATGTCCCGACGCATGAAGCCGGCTACTAAGCGCGCTCGCCGTTAGTTTCGATAAATACTTTCTGTCCAATTCGAAAAGTTCGTAAAAATAAACAACACAAAAACAAAAAACAATATGTCTACCGCTCGCATAACACTAGATAATCCTGCATTTTCCGGTCGCTTCCGTGACTTGGGCCGTGGTTCGCATTTTGTGAAGCCCCGGACTCGTCAGGTTGCAGTACGGGGCATTAGTGATATCTATGCACCTGTTTTACGAAAAGCATCGAGCGCCAAGCCTGCTGCTCAAAGACAAGCAAAGTCACAGGTCTTGCAACGTACTACAACTCGGCCGGCGGCTGTTAAGAGTAAACGAAAAGTTAGTAAGCCATCTGGTCAGAAAGTCATGATGGCTATGGCATCTATGGTGTTCCTGTTTGGTATCGGAGTTGCTGTTCTAGGCCTAAAGACTAATAAGCATGTCGAAGCTCAAGTTCAGAGTGTAGTTAATCGTGCTGAGCAAGGCGACGAAGGGGTGCCAAAAGAAGACAAGCCAAGTCAGGCTGCAATGGGAAGTTACGCAGTGGATCCAAGCCTTCCTCGATACATACGTATTAACAAACTTGGAGTGTACGCTCGCGTGCAGCGCCAAGGACTCACGAGGACCGGTGCCCTCAAAGCTCCCGGTAACGTGTATGACGCTGGCTGGTATGAAAATAGTAGTAAGCCTGGTCAGGGCGGAGCAATGCTGCTCGATGGCCATGTTGCCGGGCCAACGGCAAAGGGTGTATTTAACCGGATTAAGGACCTCAAGGCTGGTGACGTTATTGAAATAGAGCGTGGCGACGGGCAGAAATTTAACTACTCGGTAGTCAAGAGTGTGACTTCTGCTGCTTCTGATACCGACATGGCTGCTGCATTAACTTCTGTTAGTGCCGGGAAGGCTGGTTTGAATCTCATTACCTGCACCGGTAAATATAATGCTACGACCGGACAATATGAACAGCGTGTAACAGTATTCGCGGAGCAAATATAGATATGAGCTACAAAAAACTAATTACCCTTTCACTCCTTATTGCTGTTAGTGTTCTGTCGCGGGGTAACAGTGTTTCTGCCGCGACTCGTACTTGGACAGGAGCGGGGAGTAATACTAATATGGCAACTCCAGAAAACTGGAGTGGGGACGTGGCACCTACTGCTAGTGATTCACTCGTTTTCCCTCAGAGTGCTTCGGTGCGGACGGTTGTAAATAACTATTCGGCAGGTACGACATTCGGTACGATAAGCTTTAGTGGGAGCTATGTTAGCGGTAGTAATTACGTCCTATCTGGTAATTCAATCACGCTGACAGGAGGTATTCTTAATGAAGTTACTGGTGGAAGCGCCAATGCTACGCTGAGTCTGCCAATAGAACTGTCTGGTTTGCAGGCCTTTTCTGCTGAAATGGTTAATAGCATCTATGTTACCGGGGTGCTTAGCGGCGGCGGCGGCCTGAGTATAACTGGAGACGGCACAATTAAATTCACTGGAAACAATACCTTCACCGGTGGTGCAAATGTGTCAAACGGTGCCACCCTGATTATCACTAGCCCGACTGCACTAGGCGTTAGTGCTAATACACGTATATTCCCAGAAAGCCAGATGGTTATACAGTTCCCAGAGGAATTAACGGACGCCACTATCTCGGGCACGTTCTATCTTGCACATGATACTAATGACCCAGAACGACCCTCTATTTTCTTTGATGCGCCGTGTGACTCAGATTATTGTGATGACTATTCAGTAACCTTTGATGGTTACATATACTTCGATAACAGTACAACTATAAGAACCAATGCCAACGTTAATTTGAATAGTGTTTTATCTGGATCCTATGCTGTTAACATGTCTGCATATTCTTCGGGGCTGCTAACCATTGACTCTCCCAATAACCAATCGGCCACCCCAAATGGTATATATGAGCGACCTATTACAACTATTACCTACGACGCAAACTCACCAGATGACTCATTAACTATTGCAAAAAACATAATCGGGATTGTTACTGGAACGTATAAAAGAGTGTTTGTCGAAGCCAGGGGGGTATTAAAGGGCACAGGCAAATTCATAGAAGAGATATACGTTGGACCGGGCGGTATAGTAGCCCCCGGTAATTCTCCCGGTTGTTTAAGTTCAGGTGATCTTATGATAGATGGCGGTGAGTACCAAGCTGAGATCCAAGGCACTACGGCTTGTAGCGAATACGACCAACTAAAAGTTAGCGGCACCGTAGTATTAAAAGTAAATGGTGTTGCTCCAAAATTACGCGTATCCCTGCCTGGGCAATACAAACCAAAGGCCGGGAGTGCGTTTACTATTATCGATAACGATGGCACAGATGCGGTAGATGGTATTTTCGGTGATCTTCCTGAAGGCGCCACGCTGACAGTAGATGGTTTTGTCTTCAAGATTAGTTATAAGGGCGGGGACGGTAACGATGTAACGCTTACACTACAAACCGTCCCTTCCGTACCAGCTACCGGTTTCATGCTACTTAAGAACAATCCCTTCGCAGTTCTCGTGGTTACGACTGCAGCTGCTAGCGGCATTTTGGCTTTGTCGAAGTATTCTAAGTCTGTTGGTAAGTTAGTAAAATCTTCTAGGCGTTAAATATAGTAAAACTTGTGAGAGAGGTATTACATACCTTGCTTCATACGAGCTTGTGGTATCCTAGAGGTAGGATTTTATCCAACGTTCAGACATTACTTAATATCGACATAACAGATACCGTTGGCTAATGAAGTGAGAGTGATCGCCATTCGGGTGCTGTGAGAATAGAAAGGGAGAGACATGGATCCAATTACCATTGTACTTGCAGTGGCTGGTCTTGGTATTGGCTTTGGTGCCAATACAGTCATAACAAAAAAGAAGCTTGGTGGAGCACAGGATGCAGCAGACAAAGAGCTGAAGAAAGCTAAGAAGGAAGCCGAGAAGCAAATTGCTGAAGCACGGGAAGAAGCGGCTAAGATGGCCGAAGATGCCCGTAAAGATGAGCAGACTCGTCGCCGTGAAGCAAAAGAAATCGAACGTAAACTACTCGAGCGACAAGAGTCTCTCGACAAGAAACTTGACCAGCTCGATAAGCGTGGTGAGAATCTTCGCAAAGCAGAAGATGAACTTGAGGACCTCAAGAACGAAATTCGAGATATTCGGAAGAAGCAGCAAGATAAGCTTGAAAAAGTAGCTAAGCTTACTAAAGAAGATGCTGCCGATAAGCTCATGAAAATGACCGAACGGGACATTAAGAATGACCTAACCGGACTTGTTTCGAAGCTCCAGAACGAAGCTCGCGATGCAGCCGAAGAGCAAGCAGCCGTGATTATTACCTCTGCTATGGAGCGTATGGCGAGTGAAGTAACAGCAGAACGTACCGTAACTGCTGTGAAGCTGGAAGACGAAGAGATGAAGGGTCGTATTATCGGTAAGGAAGGTCGAAACATCCAGGCTCTGCAAAGAGCGACTGGTGTCGACATTATGGTTGATGATACTCCTGGTATGATCATCCTCAGTTCCTTTGATCCTGTTCGCCGTGAAGTGGCTCGGCAGGCACTTGAGATGCTCATGAAAGATGGCCGTATTCATCCGGGGCGCATTGAAGAAATTGTCGACAAAGCTCAGAAAGTTGTCCAGAAAGATGTTGTTCGTGCCGGTGAAGACGCTGCACGTGAAGTTGGCGTAATTGGAATACCAAAAGAAGTCTTGCAGTTGCTCGGTGAGCTTAAGTACCGAACCAGCTATGGTCAGAACGTTCTGAAGCACTCTACTGAAATGGCCCATATTGCTGGTGTTATCGCTGAAGAGGTTGGTGCTGACGTACGTGTTACTAAGTATGCTGCACTTGTTCACGACCTTGGTAAGGCATTGACTCACAAGATGGAAGGCAAGCACCACCATATTAGTGGTGAGATGCTCCGGAAGTATGGTGCTCCTGAAGCAGTGGCTTTGGCTGCTGAACAACACCACGACGATGTAGACACAACCAGTGTAGAAGCGGTTATTGTGAGAGTAGTAGATGCTATTAGTGCCTCTCGTCCTGGAGCTCGTAACATTAGCGCCGAGAACTTTGCAGAACGTATGAAAGAGCTCGAGAATATTGCAAACGGCTTTGAAGGAATTGATAAGAGCTATGCTATCTCTGCCGGCCGTGAAGTTCGCGTGTTCGTAAAGCCACAGAACGTTGATGATCTATCTGCAATCCGATTGGCTCGTGATATTGCTACCAAGATCGAAAGCACTATGCAGTACCCAGGAACCATTAAGGTAAATGTAATCCGGGAAACTCGTGCAATAGAGTTCGCTAAGTAATATGGCAGACTTTGATATCCCACCAAAACCACAGTTAAGCCAGCAGTTGCTAATCACGGCTGTAGTGCTAGTCGTGGTAGCAATTGTTGTCGCGATCTTTGCCAAGGCTATTATTGGGTTCATCATCTTCCTGCTTGGCGCCATTGCCGGTGTTGGTAGCCAAGTGACCAAAAGCGGTCCGTTTAACTAGCAAGATAGCCAGAAATCGTGACGGCTTAATGTATTGCCAAGCAAAAGCGTTGATTGGTAAACTAGGGTATATGCGAAAGTTCTTGTTAACCAGGGTGCGGCTGAGTTGGTATTTCGCCTTTTTCTTTGCTCTGTATTCGGTGGCGGCACACTTCTTGCCACGACATACATTTGAAAGTAGTGCGCTAACGCTATTTTCAGTGAATTCCTTCCTGTATGGCTTCTACATTTCCCCTATCTTAGGTGCCCAGAAGGGTCGGGTAGAAGAGCTGCATAAGATTGTACGATCTGAGGCTAATGCAATCTTTGACATGATGCTGGCGACCAAGGATATGTCAGATAAGACGCGTACTCAATTACAACAGATGTTTACTGACTATGTGCAGAAGCGTATGCACTCACATCAATCTGCTGCAGAAGCTCGCTACGAGGCGATTATTACGTACTGCATTGAGTATAAAGGCGCAGACTCCGAAAGGGTTCGTAAACTTCTCGACAAGGTAGTGGCTAACCAGCAGAATCGTACGGCACTCGCTATGCAGATGACCAACAAAGTTTACAGTAACGAATGGATGATTATGCTGATGCTCTTCTCAATTACCCTCAGTTTTGTCTTATTATTAGATACCGGCGGAGGAATGCTCCTGCGTTTTGTTACAGCGCTGCTGTGTACAGGTCTTACTATGCTACTGGTTATCCTCGTGAAGCTCAGTACCCTGACGCACAAGAAGGCTACACAGATTTGGAAGCCATTCGAAAAACTCAATGCCACCCACTTCTACCGGATAGACTAGTTCGCTATACTAGTAGTGAACGGAGACCTATATGAAACTGACTAAATTCGCGCATTCATGCGTGTTGCTCGAAGAGAACGGTAAAGCAATCCTACTTAGTCCGGGAATATATAGCTGGCAGACTGGGCTTGTTAAACTCGAGGAGCTACCTACACTAACTGCTGTGGTAGTAACTCATAAGCATGGGGACCATCTTGCTGAACCCTTTGTGAAGGCTTTGGTTGCAGTGCAGCCCGATGCCCAGTGGATAGCTCCTGCAGACGCTCACGAGCAGCTACGCGTGTTTGGCGTAACCAACATAACAGACCAGGGCACGGAAGATGTTGAGGTTACCACGGTAGAACACGCTAAGGTGACGCCTTTTGGCGTACAAGTACAGAACCTTATCGTGCACTGCTTTGGCAAGGTTACTGACCCAGGTGATACTCATGACTTTACTGAAACAAAAGACATCTTACTGCTGCCAGTCCAGGCACCGTGGAGCACGACAATCCGTGCCTTTGAGTTGGGGCAGGAACTCAAGCCAAAATACCTCGTACCGATTCATGACTGGATGTGGAATGATGAGTGGCGCAGTACTATCTACGATGGCTTAGATCGTGTGTTTGCAGGTACGGAAACGACAGTCGTTCGTCCGATAGACGGGTTGCCTTTTGAGTGTGATGTGTAGTATACATAACATTAAGGCCTAACATACTGTACGTACCGGTGTTATTCTGGTAAAATAACACAGTTCTCTCTCACCTCGGGGTGTGGCGCAGTTGGCTAGCGCGGACGGTTTGGGACCGTCAGGTCGAAGGTTCGAGTCCTTTCACCCCGACCAAATGATACTTATTAGAACTCCGGTTTGGAAACAGACCGGAGTTCTTTCTTTTGAATCAAATACTTATTGTAGGTACTGTCCAACAACGAGTCGTGGTATGTCTGTGAACGGAGGTACAATTGCCTTAACTGCAATGTGTATTGAACCCGGAGAGACTTGGATTACAGAACCAGGCTCTCTAAATGACCTGATGGTTACATCTCCAGTTTGGAGCGCTTCGTCTATGCACCCAACTGCTTCGTCGTAGCGGTTTTCTAGTAGCCAGGTCGTGTTATGTATGCCATCCGGAGCTTCATTTTTAGTTAGCGCTGGCGAAAAGTCGATACTGCCATCAAGGAATCGAGCGGGTAAGCAAGAGGCAGCGATAATAAATCCAGTAGGTGTAATAACTATGCCTTTGTCTGTTTCTTCTTCATAGGCATCTATATGCCAGGTGAGGCCTGACCTTTGTCGTTGATCTGCTGCATTCTCGATTAGTACATCAGTACGGACTACCGTAGTGTTGTGATCGAGATTAGTGGTGAAATCGATAGCCTTAAGGGCCTTTTTAATAAAGCGGCGATCTCCTCTTTCTTCAGTAGTGAATCTTTGGCGCTCGGCCGCTATTGAAGACATCACACTTTGTCGAGGTAACATATAATGGTCGGCAAAGTCCGTTGCTTTATCAACGTTGAAGAAACCAATTAGTTTTGGCGGGAGGCTTTCATGACGCCCATTAGCCTGAGTCATAGGTAAATTATATCATATATTCAATAAAATAACAATAGTGCTGTATCTAGGGCATTGGGTAAATATTACGACATAAAGCATATGTTTAACCATATTGTGGTGTAGAATATAAGCACTAACACGTAACGTGGTGGAAGAGGGTACTATGAAAAAACTAACAAGTGTTCTGACGTCACTCATATACAGTCTGTCAGTCTTTGCCGGTGCGGCTGCGGTTGTTCCAGTTCGTGTTGCGGCACATGAGGCCGATGAAACAAATGTAGTTACGGTAGCTGAGGAGAAGACGGAAACCCCCAAGTTCGCATCATACAAATACGTGGCCCAGGATGGAGATAATTACAGCCAGATGGCTCGTAAGGCTATCCAGACATACGGCATCACAAACAAGGTACGGCTTAGTCAGGCTAAGATTATTGCAGCAGAGACCTGGATTACGCAGGCAGCCGGGTCACCGTATTTGGAATTGGGGCAGGGCGTTGAACTAAAGGAATCAACTGTAAAAGATAACGTAGATAAAGCTCAAAAACTTAGTGCTACCGATGAAGCTGCCTGGGCTATGTATACGTCCAATGCAAACTTTAATACCAATGCCATTGGTCAATAACCACAACTTCCTATAAATATTCATCTGGTTTGTAGTGCGCTTCTTCTGTCAGAAGAGTACAATGGGCATATGCTTGAAATTGCTCTGGCTGTCGTACCAGTCGCACTACTCTTAGTCTTGTCCGAAATTCTCTGGAGAGCACGACTACTCCGCGGTGAACCAGCACGCAAGCTACTCCACATTATTATAGGGAGTTATGTTGCTTGTTGGCTCTATTTCCTGACGTTCCGAGAGATAGAACTACTCAGCCTAGCCATGCTGGTTGGTGTTACTATCTCGCATAAGTACCATATTTTCCACGCCATCACAGATGTAAAACGTAAAACCTGGGGAGACATCTTTTACGCGGTTGGGTTAAGTGTCACAGCTATCGTTGCGCGTGAGCCGTGGATCTTTGCCATTGCAGTGCTGCATATGAGTATTGCAGATGGTATGGCGGCACTGGTAGGCACACAGTTTGGTAAAGCCAATCGCTACAAAGTGCTGGGTAGTACAAAGAGTGTTGTTGGTACGCTGACCTTTATGGTTGTATCTTTTGGGCTATTCGTCTTGTTTAACCATTACCACCCGTCTGCTATCATCCTGCCCGTTATGCTCAGTATGCCGGTATTCCTAGCGCTAACAGAAAATGTCGGTGTTGCAGGCACCGACAATATTCTTATCCCACTGCTCGTAGCAGTAATTGCTAACGGCTTGCTCTAAGTCGCTTGTAGGGCTTATCTTGGTGGGCGCGTAGTGCGTAGATGATAACTACTACGTCAACTAGCTCTTGGATTGCCGCGCCGTAGATTGGGGCAAACTTACCACTGGCAAAGATTACCATTAATATGACGCTAAGGAATATACCAGTAAGTATAGCTTGCTTAGCAATGCGGATAGTCTTCTTAGCAATGTCTACGCCAACGGCAACTTGTTCAAGGTCATCTTTTAGAATGACTACGTCAGCAGATTCACTTGCCGCGGTTGAACCACGAGCACCCAAGGCGATACCAACGTTTGCTACGGTAAGAACCGGGGCGTCATTAACTCCGTCTCCTACAAAACCAACAGGAGTATGCTTGGCTGATTCAATGGCTACTAACTTGTCACCAGGCAGCGCATCGGCAATAACATCGCCAATACCGAGCTTCTTGGCGATAGCCTGAGCAGTTGTTTTGTTGTCGCCCGTAACCATGAGTAAGTGCTTGATACCCAATGCTTTGATACGTGTCAGGGTTTTTTTAGCTTCTGGTCGAACATTATCTTCGAAGGTGATTACACCAGCAAGCACACCATCAATAGCTACGTAGGCAGCAGTGTCTTTAACGTTAGCCTGAGAGAAGCTTTTGGCAAGCGTTACATCCTTGTCCTGTATAAGGTTCCATTTACCAACCAAGACTTCTTTGCCACTGACAGTAGAGCTGAGGCCCATACCTGGCACTTCTTGGACGTGTTTGGCTTTGGCTGCTTTGATTTTCTTGCTCTCGGCGTAGTCCACGATGGTCTGGGCAAGAACATGATTCGACTTTTGCTCAAGTGCTGCAGCGAAGCTCACTACGTCACTTTGCTTGTAAGATCCAAATGCTTCAACTTTCTTAATGCTTGGTACGCCCTCAGTCAGCGTTCCTGTCTTGTCGAAACCGAGCGTCTTAATTTTTGCCAGCTGCTCCAAAGCTCCACCATTTTTTACGATGATCCCATGTTTAGCTGCTCGGCTCATACCAGACACGAGGGCGATAGGGGCACCTAAGATAAGGGGGCAGGGAGTCGCTACGACAAGTACTTGTAGGAATCTTAGACTATCTCCACTGAGTGCCCAGGCGCCAATGGCAATGGTAAAAGCAAGCAGCGTAAACGGTACGGCATATATGTCGGCGAGACGTACGAAAGGTGCGCGACTGCTCTGCGCAGACTTAACAAGTTTAATAATTTGGTTGTATTGGCTATCGTTTGCAGCGTGGACGGCTTTGACGGTCACCGCACCGTCTACTGCGATTGAACCACTTAAGATGTCCTGCCCTACGGTCTTAGTGATTGGTAAGCTTTCGCCGGTTAGACTAGCTTCGTCAAAGTCAGACGTCCCCTCTAAAATTACGGCGTCCACCGGTACCACTTCACCTGGCTTAATAATCAGCTTATCGCCGACCTGTACTTTGTTAACGGGCACATCTATTTCTCGGCGACCTTTAAGTACGTGGGCCTTTTGTGGGGCGCGTTCAAGAAGGTCGCTCAGTTCGGTTTGGGCACGCTTTTCGGCGTAGTCTTCCAGTGATTCACCACCAGTTAACATGAACACGATGATAATAGCTGTCCAGTATTCACGGAAGAGAAGGGAGCTGGCAATCGCGGTGGCAGCGAGGATGTCGACTCCGTAGGTACCAACGCGGAGATCTTGGATCATTCCCCATAGAAGTGGTCCGAGGTTAATAAGGGCACTAACTATTAAAACAATATGGGCTGCAGTCTTAAGACCGAATACCTGTAGTACTAATGCAATCGCAATAGATAGTAGGGTAAAACCAAATTGTTTGTATTCACCGAAAAACTTAGCAACACCAATCAATAGCTTCTTCAAAACAACCTCTCTTTCAGTATGTATTATATCAGAGAAGTTGCTAAGGCTAAGAGGTAAAAACTACTTAGGTAGTTGGTCTTTGAGTTGGTCAACTGCTGCTTGTGCGTCTGCAGTGTTAACTTGGCCATCGTTATTGATGTCGGCAGCATTCCTAAAAGCTTCTGGAGCACCTTGTACGGCTTGCTGCGCATCGGCTGCATTTACCTGGCCATCGTTATTCACATCGGCGACACCACTGACTGCAGACGGCGCACTTTGTGCAGCCGCTTGAATATCTGCAGCGTTAACTTGCCCATCCTTGTTTACATCAGCAACTGATGAACTTTTACCAAACAAACCCTTTAGCGTATCTAATAACCCCATGCTACCCTCACTCTTATGTTTATAATCTCAGTATACACTTCTTGTATATAAATATAACCCTGTAGTGGTAGCAGTGTATGATGAGGGTATGCCCAATCTGAAACTTAAAACTGGCAAAAAGGCACCTGCGCTCAATGCGGAAGGTGTGCTTGGTGAGCGGGTCATGCTGACTGCTTACAAAGACAGTTACGTCCTCCTTGCTTTTATGCGTTACTCAGGATGCCCATGGTGTAACTTAGCTATTCATCGGCTTAGTTTGGAGTGCAAAATACTCAAGAAGCAGAATTGTAAGGTTATTGTGGTAGTCCAGTCTTCTAAGGAGAATATTCTCGAGAATATATATGCCCGTCACGCTGTAAAACCGCCGTATCCAATTATCGCCGACCCTGAAGGGGATCTGTATAAGAAGTATCATGTGAGTCCGTCAATCAAGGCGGTGGCGCATAGTCTGTCTAAGATTCCGCATTGGGTGCATTCGGTGAAGAAAGAGGGTTTTTCACAAGGCAGTATGGATGGTAACTTCTTTATGGTGCCAGCATGGTTCCTTATTACTCCTAAAACTCAGAAGATAGCCAAGGCTCACTATGGCTCGAGTTACTATGAGCATGAAACATTTACTGAAGTGTACGAACTGCTCTTCTCAGGAGTAGATATATAAAGCAAAACGTCACGGTTGCCCGTGACGTTGCTGCTGTGCCTGATCTCCTTAGTTTGACGTAGATGAATCGGTAGATTCAGTGGAGTAGCTTGGTGGTGGGCCACCATGTCCGCGTCCGCCAGGGCCGTGACCCATTAGGAATCTCCCGTATTCTCTAGCAATGCCATTGTCGCTAAGCCACTGCTTAAGGCTGTCGCGTTCTTTGTCCATTGCTGCTTTTCGTTCTGCGTCGGTTTTATCCTTCATAGCATCCCGATTAGCCTCACGTTGTGACTGAATCTCTTTAGCCTTAGCGATCAGCTTGTCTTCTTGACCCTGTGTGATCTTTCCATCTTTAACTAAGGCATCGAGTTCGGTCTTCGTCTGCGCCTCTCGTTCTGAGTCTCGCTCACTACGTTCTTCATCGAAAACTTTCTGCACGTCAGCCTTATTCAGGTTAAACTTGCTTACTAGTTTGTCGATCAGACTTTGTTGGGGATTCGTGTCAGTACTGGTGCTAGTTGCGGCATGCGCTAGTCCCATTGATCCGACGGTAGCTGCTCCAATGCTCAGCATTGTTCCGCCAACAAGCAGCCCTTGTTTAATTCGTTGTTTCAGTTTCGCCTCCTTGTTTACGTATTGAATAATCTGCTTCGCACACTGAACGCAACTGCGTTCTAATGCTGTTGTGTGTCAATCGAACCAGGTTGTGTATGCTACCTAAGTGTTCCGGATTGCTTGGTAACACTCACATACTAGTTAATCAATATGAAGATCCGCTGAAGCGCGACTACAAGACCTTCCACTCGGGGAAATAGTCGAATGGGTTAGGGAATTTCTGACTGTTCTCAGCGAATGAATCTTTAGTGGAATAGCCGATTGGCGTTTCGCTCTCTGCCGGCAAATCTTTACAAATTTGCAGATGCAAATGTCGTGTCCAGCCCCCGTTTTCTTGTTCGTGGTAGTCACCAAGTGATGCGATTGGTTGGCCGGCTTTTACGGCTGCCAAGGCTGGCAAATCTTTACTAAGATGTCCAAAGAAAAAGTAGAAGTCGGCCTCGTTAGGCTTGAAGATTACATAGTGTCCATAGCCGTGATCTTGCTCCTCGTATGCTGCACGGATGATTTCACCATCGCAGGGTGCATAGACTGTTTCTAGGTCTTTGGAGAAAATGTCGACTCCCATGTGGAGCGTACGACTCTCTTTGGCAATGACAGAGCCAGCAAGCGTGGCGCTGCGATCTTCGCCATATTGGCTGACTAGATATCGCGCATTGGTGGCGGAAAGCATGTCGTTATTAAAGACTTGGCGGTGCTCCGGCAGACGTGGATTGTTCCCTTGATTTGTTTGTTCGTCGAAAAACAGTTGGATATTTTCGTCGTCGGGTAAATCTGCCGGGATACGTGCAAAGTCTAAGATCATGAGTTTAGACTTAGTGAACATGTCTGTGAGTGGGGCAAGGTAGTTCATATACTTTTCTTTCTTTTCACTATGGTAGTGGTACGTAGCTCACTGCAAAGTCATTATACCTGCGTGTCTCAACGCCGTCTTTGACACTAAAGTTCTGAGGTAGTATGCCAAAAGCATTATTGGTCACTCCGAGTTCACTTGCGTCAAAGGCGCTAAAGCGACGACCGTTCTGGTGGGCGGCTTTGAGAACGGCAACCATTGCAAGGTTAGACTCGCCGTAGATAGCATGGATAGGATCCGCACCATTTTTGGCAAAGTCAACAATCTGACTGGTAAGGAGACCAGAGACGATTCGGTAGAGGCCTCGTTTGCGATGTTCTGGCAAAGTTATGGCTTCGGTTATCTCCATCATAGTCACGGGTGCTGTCCCGCGAATCGGGATGGTGCCAGTCTCGGCCATAGCGGAGCTAACTACTTTGCCCGTTTCACGGTCAAGCGCGTAGGCGATAAGATTATTTGGATTGTTGAGCAGCTCCTCAGTATCTGTTCGGCCATATCCGAAATAACTGTATAACTCTTCGAACTGGTCGAAGAGTGCTGCTTTCTGCCCGGCAGTAGCAAAACCTAAGTCAATGGAGCGTTCATCAAGATCTTGCTGGGTTATACCAGAACCTGTCTCGCCAGCTGTAACATGTGCCAATCTCCCAAGGTGTTGTGCTATGGTTGCACTGCTCGGTGAGCGGAAGAAAGTGTTGGCACCAAGGTATAGAACGTGGCGCTCACTGTGTTCGCCAGTGAGTGGGATAGCTGCTTCAATCGCATTAGGCAAACGTTGGTTGATAAGTGGAATAGCTTCAGGTTCTACGACAGCTCGTATACTTGCACGCGTGGCTTTGACGGATGGCTGCATAGTGAACATGGCTTCGTCACGGAACGCTTGGACAAGATCGTCCACTGACCCATGGGATGGCTCAACAACGCCTTCCATGTAAAAGCCGCGGCGGCGTTCAAAAGAGGCATCGACTGGTGGCCAGGCGGCGCCTATAGAACTGGTTGTTTCTGGTGATACGGTATTTAACATAATTTACTTTTTGCATCGCATTAAAAACGACCCCTTTGGGGCCGTGTATTGCTTCGTAGTTTTTCTTTACAGCAAGACAAGGCCCGTGTGGGTCTTCTTTCGCTTGATGATTGCTACTACACGTTGCATCTGCATGATTATCCTCTCAGGACGGCAGTTTGTCAATTAATTAGTCCATAGATTTACAATACGTCCAGAGGCGCGTAAGGTAGGAGAATGAGTGAAGTAAAGCTTGTTCTGACTGATATTGATGGAACATTAGTCTGGCACGGCCAACATAATCCTTCTGTAGCAGTGCGCAAGGCTATTGATGATGTCCAAAGTGCAGGCATTGAACTGACGGCCGCTACCGGTCGTCCGTATGAAATGATGCAACCCCTGTTTGAGCAGATTGGATTCCGGGGTCTGGGTATTTTTGATGCAGGCGCATCTATCCGAAATGTCCATACGGGAGAGTTGGCATGGAGCAATTGGCTCGATCCAGAGAGGGTTCGGACGCTTGCCGAGCTATTGTTGCCGCATGCAACGATCATTGATTTCTTTCCGACATACCAGGAAATACCTCCGGAAGAGGCTGATTTGGGTGACGTCGAATCTGCTCCGTATGTGTTTGCCTTTGTTAAGGATCGACATAGAGGAACTATCGTTGAGGCTCTGGAACACATGTTAGATGTCACGTATCACATTGGGGTAGGAAATCCAGAAAGACCCGGCGAATTTGATATCCAGATCACTGATGTTAACTCCGATAAGTTCCACGCAGTAAACGCTCTGAGGAAGCTTGTTCATAGTGATAAGGACCAAACGCTTGCGATTGGCGATAGCACCAACGACCGTCCACTATTCATGAATGCTGGTATAAAGGTTGCGATGGGTAATGCTATGGGCGAGCTCAAGACCGAAGCAGACCACATTGTGGGCGATGTGGACCACGACGGATTTGCTGAGGCAATGCAGCGATTCGTCCTATCTCGTTAAGGGCTATAAAAAATAGCCAGCGATTGCTGACTATCTTTATGTGGGGTGCCTAATGGGACTTGAACCCACGATCTTCGGAACCACAACCCGACGCTTTAACCAACTAAGCTATAGGCACCAGAACTGGCCTATTATATCTGTTAACCGGGCATCTGGCAATAATGCGGTAAAATGGCTGGTATGAAGAAAGTTATTTTTGCTACTACTAACGAAGATAAGTTTAGTAGCGCACATATTGCACTGACCGAGCGTGACATTGAGATTGAGCGAAAAGCTGCAGAAGTTCCTGAAATTCAATCTGAGAATCCAGAAGAGGTAGCACGGGATAAGGCTGACAAGATCTACACTAAGTTAAAACACCCAGTGATCATTAGTGACGACTCTTGGTCCTTCGACGGGCTTAACGGATTTCCCGGGGTATATATGCACTCCATGAACGCGTGGTTCTCTGCTAAAGACTTTCTAAACCTCACAAGATCACTCACTAACCGAGGTGTTACGTTAACCCAAACCATCGTCTACCAGGACGAGGATGGACAAAAAGTCTTTGTTGGCAAAATACCTGGCACATTACTGACGGAAGCACGGGGAGAGACAAAACATCCAAGCCTTTCTATTATTAGCTTAGATAGTGACAATGGTCAGAGTATCGCTGAGGCACACGCAAATGGAACGATCTCGACAAAGCGAGCTACAGTACAAGTGTGGCACGAGGTTGCGGAGTGGTTAGATATTCATAAGTTTCAGGAGAAATAAAAAAACACTGAACTCTGTCAGTGTTGTGGCGCCCCGGGAGGGATTCGAACCCCCGACCTTGAGCTTAGAAGTCTCCTGCTCTATCCAACTGAGCTACCAGGGCGCGTCCGGCCCATTATACCGCAAATACCCCTGAAAAGTTGCAAACTAAGCATGGTGCGCGCATACTGACGCTATATAAGGGTTAGCAGTATGGAAGATAGTCCGGAAGATAAGCAGCAACCAATTTCTGAAGAGACACCGAAATTAAGTGAAGAAGATTCATTGCTGCAATCTGCCGTAGATGGCATGAACGAAGCAGAAGAAGAGCAGTCAACTTCACCATCTAAAGTGACGGGCGTATCTGTTAAGAAGAGCCGCAAGAAACTCTGGATTGCGTTACTAGTGTTAATGGTGCTTGGCGGTATCGCTGCTGGGGTAACCGTCTTACTTACTAAAGACAAGAAGACAGCAGGCAATATGACTAAGTCTCAGCAGGCTAATGCAGCACAACAAGAAGCGACACTGACCTATGAGCCTGACCTAGTATCCTATTCATTCCGCAGCAACCAAACTGATCCAATATCGGTATATTATCGGCCTACGGCTGGCGGTGAGCGTAAGGAAGTCATGAAACTGAATAAGGATGAAAGCGCTGTACTGTCCGACACTCGTGGTCAGCTGAGTGTTTTTGCATCTGATTCCAAAATCTATAGCAGTTCAGACGGTGCGAGAACCTACAAAGAGGTGTATAAGCAAGATACGTCAGACGCTATTGCCAGTGTGAAAATATCCGGTGACGGCAAGCGGATTGCTTTTTCTACGGTGCCAGGTGTCGACGGTACGACTGAGGATAAACATTATGGTATTTATACTATTGGCCTGGATGGCAAGGATAAGAAAGAAATTACAACTTCAGAAAAGGCAGCGCTCCTCATTATTCATTGGAACAATGGAGCTGACAAGATCGTTTACTCAGAAGGATGCTACTACTGCGACGGGCCACGTACTGCCTACAAGATGTATGATATGAAGGCTAAGAAGGCCGAAGACATTCTACCTGGCAAGGACGTACGGACATTCGGGTATGGTATGGCGATCTCTGACGATATGAAGCAGCTTATTTATATACAAGGTACATATGATAGTAACCAAATGGGTACTGATGCCCCGCATCTTGTGAAGACGGTGGACCTCAGTACTATGAAGGAAACGCTTGTGGAATCAATCGGTACTAAGGGAGAGCAGAATCCCAACGGTACTGCTAAGTACTGGACCTTCTCCTTAGGTTTCTTGGCGGGCACTAACAAGGCTTACTACTCAGTAGACACCAAGCTATATAAGGTAGAGGGTGGTAAGCCCAAACTCCTGTTTACATCAGATGCAGATATTCAACGAGCACATTACGTGAGTGATAAGAAAGTTATTGTAGAAACTAAAGTGGGCACCAATGGTACAGACTTCTTGCTCAGTAACTACGATGTTGCTTCCAGTAAGTCTGTCCAGATATTTGAAGGTGATGTGAACACCTTGGTATTCGGCGTTACAACAAAATAGCAATAGAACTGTTATCTATTCAGTGTGCGCTTGTGGTGCATGACTTCAATCATAATGAAGCTAATAGTCATGAGTAACAGCCAAGCTCCAAGTTTCTGTAGGCTCACTACATGCCAGTGACTTGTTTGGCTTGGGTATAGCCAGGCACCTGTGAAGGTGCCAATGTTTTCACCAATCCAGATAAAGAAAGATATGAGGACTAGACCGAGAAGTAATGGCATATGTCGGGTCGTTCGATTATTGGCAAAATAGACATTCGTTTTGTAATACAAAGCGACTAAGGCGATGAATAAGAGGATTCTGAAATCCCATATGTAGTGGTGAGTGAAGAAGTTCATATATATTGCTAGCGCGAGGACGACAGTGGTCCAGCGTGGCGGGTAATTGGTAAAACGCAGATGGAAGACTCGCCAAGAGCGGGCAATATAGCTTCCTACTGCAGCATACATAAAACCTGAGAATAACGGGACATTTGCAACATGGAAGAATGCATCGCCAGGATAGGCCCAGGATCCGATAGAAGAAGACGTTTTAAACACTTCCATACCAAGACCTACGAGATGGAACAAGATGATCGTCTTCACCTCATGAGGTTTCTCTAGTTTTGTTAGCAGGAGAAAAATCTGAATTGCAATTGCCGTTAGAAATAGCCAGTCGTAGCGGCTTAGCCATGGCAGATCAATATACTTGGTGGCAATAACAGCGCTGAGCATAAGACCACCGAAGATAGCGCACCAGGCTTGTTTAATGCCAAAAATCCAAAAGCTAGCAAAAGGGAGTTTGCGAAGTCTGACCAATAGCTTTGCTCGGTATGCTTGCATGTACAGCTAATTATACAGGTCGCATAGTGGAAAAACACCTCAGAAAATGTTACACTAGCGCGGTTGCGGGTGTCGTACAACGGCTAGTATATGAGTTTTCCAAACTCAGGACGAGGGTTCGATTCCCTCCACCCGCACCAAATCGATATGTTTCAGGATGTCCAGGGTGGCATCCTTTTTTGATGCCTAGAAAATAGTTACAAATCTTAAATGTGACCTGCTAAGCAATTTCTGCGCCCTACGCTACGTGCTAGACTGAGATATATGACAGACGAGATTATTCAAGATCTAAAGCAATTCATAACACAGCAACTTGGTGGAGTTAGCTTACGCATAGATACTCTAGAGACTTCCATGAATCGGCAGTTTAAAGAACTGTCTGACTCGATCGCAGATGCATTGGATAGCTCAAACGATGCTATCGACATACAAATCAAAGATCACGAAACTCGTATTACTAAACTTGAACACAAGACGGTTTAGCTAGCTTAGTCTTAACTACTTGCCAGCCATATCGAACCGGCTTACTCGCTTGCGAGTGAGTAGCGGTGATTGGGCGTAGGGGTTCATCATCTGTACGGGTGGATTGGCTCGGTACCAGTTATCGGCTTTGAGTGGCACTATCGATTGGGCTTGTGCAGGGGTTAGGTCGTTGCCTGGGTTAGGTTCGTCAAAGGTTTGTATGGGGATGAGCGGGCTTCCACCGTTTTGTCTCTGGCGGACATCCATAACCTTATGCTGTACGAATGTCGTAAATTCACGGAGTTTGAGTTTCTTGAAGCTCTGGAACTTCAGGTCTTTACTAAAACTTCGGATGTGGATAGTAGCGCCGATGAGTTGGTGACCGTAGTCGAGTTCGGCGATCATATCGTAGCGTATGTCCTCAACTGTAAGGAAGAAGAGCTTCTTGTCTACAAGGAGTAAGCGCAGGTTGGTGGCGCACATGATAGCGAAACCTCCGCTATAGTGACCGACAATTAGATGCTGGATCTCCTCACCCTCCATAAGTATATGGGGAAGTTCGCCTGCTTCTGCCTGGCCAACCAGCGAAAACTGCACACCGATTCGATCAAGCTGTCGTTTTACGATTCTTGGATCTACCATGTTATGCACCTCCTGCTTAACAACTATTACTATAGTCCGGTACTAATTAATACACAGCCGACATGCGCACGTGCGATGTGTGACATTCCGCACATGTAAATCTGGTATTTTGTAACTTTTCTGCCATAATACAGCTATGTTGGCTAGTGACAAGCAGACAAACACGTTGATACAGACGTTCAAGCAGGGAACCTGCCTGACGTATAAAAAAGGTGAGTATATTATCCGCCCAGGCGAACAGCCTTCGGCGGTTTTTTATGTCGAGACAGGACTTATCAAAGCCTTTGATATTACTAAGTACGGTGAAGAGAATTTGCTCATAATCCGTCGTGAGCACGAAATCTTTCCGCTTATTTGGGCCATTACGGGCCAAGAACGAAGCGTTATCTACCAGACACTTACTCCGGTAACTGTCTGGCGCATTAGTCGTAAACAGTACCTGGAATATCTTAACAGTCATCCCGATGCGCTTGCACCAATGCTTGACATGACCATAGAGATGTACCGTATCCATAGCGAGCGAATTATTAGCCTCGAATACCGGACGGTGCGAGAACGACTCATCTCATTCCTCTTGGGTTCCGCCAAAAGGTTTGGCACAGAAGTTCCAGGAGGCACATTGCTTGATGTACCGCTTCGACAGCAGGATATCGCAAGTTCTATAAACGCTTCGCGAGAGACGACTGGCCGGGAGCTGGCTGCACTTGAGCACAAGGGTCTTATTGAAGTGAAGCGCTCGCTCATACTCCTCAAAGACAAGCTGAAACTCAAAAGCTTTCTGTAAGAGTTTATAGGGGTGGATCTGTTATAATACCTCTGATGAAATCACTCAATGGCGGAGAACTAGCCAGTTATATTAAGCAGCGACAGTCTCAGGAAGTTCGTTCGCTGAAACAGGGTTCAAAGGTTGAGCCTCGGCTTGCTATTGTGCGCACCAACCCAGATCCAGTTGTAGATAGTTACATGCACTTGAAGCAGAAGTATGGTGACGATGTTGGTATTGCGGTTGACGTGCATACTATTGACCAGAAAGACGCTCTAAAGACGATTCAGCAACTTAACGTAGATAACTCAGTTCACGGCATTATCGTCCAGATTCCATTACCCGACCCATCTCAAACTACTGAAATTCTGAATGCTGTCGCCCCCAACAAAGATGTAGATGGTCTTGGCATCTCCCCAAGCTTTGATCCAGCAACGCCAATGGCAGTTAACTGGCTTCTCGCTGGCTACAACATTAACCTCCCTGGGAAAAATATCGTTATCGTTGGTCATGGACGATTGGTTGGCAAGCCTCTTGCTAAAATGTGGACAGACTCTGGCCTTGCGGTTACGGTTGCTGACAAGAAAACGGCTAACCTGGCTGAATTGACTCAGGAAGCCGGTGTGCTCGTGTGTGCTACCGGAGTTCCGGGTCTCATTACGGCAGATATGGTAAAATCTGACGCAGTTATTGTAGATGCTGGCGTGGCTACCGATTCCAATGGCCTTATTGGTGATGTGGCACCATCTGTACGTGAGCTAGAGAAGATTGCCATTACTCCTGAAAAAGGCGGGGTTGGTCCGCTGACGGTGTGTGCTCTATTTGAGAATGTGTTGCGCAGCGCACGTAATCAAGCCAGTTAGGGCTCTATGCTTATGGTTGCATGTTCCGGTAGATCGGAGATAATGCTTGCATGAGTAGAGAACGACGAGGCCCAACATCTGGTATCGATGTGCATCTTAGGCAAATGTATCCTGTATTAGACGCACTTGATATGAATGTCAATCGTTTCGATGGAGAAGGACGACTACTGTGCGTGACATTGAGCCCAGGCGCACGAAGGTTGGTAGTTGGTTCTAAGATATGGACACCTTACAGAACACCCTCTGGAATTAAGGAAAGGTTCGGATGGGAGTATCGTGCCAGCAAGGGATCAAGTTTTACAGGTTTTGCGTCAGGTGTGGTTGCACCGGAAGCTGGAGACTCTGGGGCTATACTTCACTTAATTGGGCACGTCACTGACGACCAAACTTCAATCGGTGCGCGAATTAAAGATATTGAGGCTGTACATGAGTTCTCAAAAGATGCCGCAGAGAACATTGCACACTTCCAGAATGCTGAGGAAGACGGTGCAACTTCACTTCCAGGGGCTGAGAATTGTGGTATTGATGTTTGGGTAACTGCTGCAGAGCTACGGCCATTCGTTACCACGTATCTGCCACGGCCTGAGCGAATATTCCCAGCGTAAGTTAACTTAACGAAGCGCTTTGTGATCATCGATAACTTTATCGATAACAAGTCTGAGGATGTTTTGTGCTAACGTCGGGTCTACACCCGCTTCATTAGCTAGTTGTTGAATCCGTTCCATCTGTCTGGCTTCGCGGCTTGGGTCTTGTGGCGGTAGATTGGTCGTTCGTTTTAGCTCACCAACCTTCTGCGTGATTTTGAAGCGTTCTCCTAAGAGGGTAATAAGTTGTGTGTCTATTTTGTCTAGTTGTTCTCGGAGTTTGAGTAGTTGTGGATTCATGGGGTTAAGTATATCGCGTCTGTTGTGAAAATAATTTCATTTAAGATATTAACTACAACAAAAATATAGATGGCCTAGCGTTTTCGTATTAGGATAGTGTTTCCAAGTATTCAAATTTATAGTTTGACATTAAAAAATCATAAAGTTAGAACTGTGAGTGCGTGTAGATCTACGCTCACATTACTAAAGTTCTAACAACTTTAAGAGAGGGTACATTATGTCAAACTCTATGATTATTGCTGATGTCTCAGCTAACTATGCTGCAAAAGAGGGCGTTGTTATCGCTGTCGCTCTGGCATGGGTGTTAATGATCGGCTCTAGTACTATTGCCGCAATTATTTTATGTGGTTGGAAGGGCGCTAAGAGTATCTCAATGGACTGGCGCAGTATGCGCGCTACTTTTGCATGTCGTTAATATGAATGTAGTCGAGCAAACACTAGGCCTGTTATCCGAAAGCGACTTCGTGTCGCTTTCGGCGGGAGTAAAGCTAAAGGATACCATATTGACTGATCGGGCTAACGGGGCAAGACACTACGTGACCAAGAATGCTAGACGTCCTTTGAGACTCTTAGGGGTAGGTATGACACTGAGTTCTTGGCTTGAAGCGAGCAACTTAACTGAATTTCAGGCTTTTGAAATCATACGATTTGTAAACGGTATAGGCTGCCTGCAAATCCAGCGGTCTCGTCTACAAGGGATGCGTCATTTAGGACGACGAGCGCAGCTAAGATTGCGCGGTGTGCAATTGCAAATACCGGCTAAAAGATACTCAGCAACAGTCCTAGGAGTTGTGAACGCAGTTCTTAGGGCACTCCGCCCCATCCTCGTAGCAGTTTTGGTGAGCTTTGGGTTAGCATACGGGGCAAATATGCTGACTGGGTCATATATCGCAGGACACTTGGTGTTAGTGGGTAGCTTAGCAGTGACCACTACCCTACATGAGTACGTTCATCTCTATATTGCTCAAAGCCAGGGTGCAAATGCACAGGTAGTGGTTCGTGGACTGCGTATTGGAGTACTGCACCAGCCACTATCTCCAGTGTATGAGGTACTGTCAGCGTTAACCGGTCCTCTTACTGGCCTAGTCGCAGCCGCAGTAGTCATGGCGCTAACATTGGCAGTAAATCCTTCGATGTTTGTTGTCTTATCCGCTGGGATCGTGTGCGTGTTCCATTGTGTTAGTTGGCTTCCTGAATATGGCGATGGGGTTGCGCTCAAGAAGTATTGGAGGAATAGGCATGAGAGAACGACGTAGGATCATTTTGAGTATTAACGAGTTAAAGATTAAACGAAGTAGTACGTTCCAGTTGACTATTCCATTTTTAAATCTGACTCCTGGAAGCGTAACGTGCGTCGTGGGAGCCAATGGTAGTGGAAAGACTACGCTTGTTGAAGCAATTGTCGGGCTTATTCCACCAAAGAGTGGAGTAGTTAAGGTTAGTGGTTTTGAGGCACACTCTGATTCTGCTGAAGTAAGACGGGCGATCGGCTACATCCCGGATGATGATACATGGATCATACCTGAACTAACTGCACGTGAGTACTTTGAGCTACTAGCTAGCGTACAGACTAACGCTGGTAGTAAAAAACGTATGATCGTGAGGGCGCATGAGTTGGCCGAGGAGTTGTTATTTACGAGTTTTAACCAACAACTAGGAAGCCTTAGTCACGGCAATAAGAAGAAGGTGCAGATAATAGCTGGTCTGCTTCATGATCCACATTTTATTGTCGTTGACGAACTTCGTAATGGTCTCGATCCAATAGCAATAATCCAGGCTGAGAAAATACTCAAACGTAAACAGGTAGGTGGTTCGGCAATTATTGCAGCGACACATGATTTGTGGTGGGCGGAACGATTCGCCGACGAGATAGTTATGATCCGCAGGGGGCAAGTAGTTCTCAATGACTACACAAAAAATATCGTTGAACGGTCAGGAAGTTTAGAGAAGAGCTTCATGGAGCACTACAGTCATGCGTTATAAGAAGTTATGGCAAACGATCCTGATCGTGAACTTTGCCAAGGATTCACGAACACCATTTGCTAGTGCTCTCAGTAGGCTGGGATTAGGCTATGGACTTGCTGTATTGCTGGGAAGGTTACTAACAAAAGCGATTGGCCAAGCTGAGTTGCCACCTAGTTTGCCCACTGCAGTGATTATTGATCTATCCGTTGCTGTAGCTTTTATTCTTGGTGGCTTGGTAATGCTTACGATGAACGCTAGCCAAACTGCTAAAAGTAAAAGTGCGAGCCTACAGAAACTCATTAGACTAATGCCACTCCCGCGCCTTGTGCGCTGGGGAGCGGTGATCCTGCCAGGGCTAATAACGCTTAGTATGCTTGGCCTATTTGGTGGGATACTCGTAAGTGCGGCCGCACAAAAATTGCAGGCTGACCCGATTGTCGTTGTTGCTTGTTGGTTACTTGGCCTGCTCAGCGGTTATGGATTGGTGCTTTGTGGCTGGCCGAGAAATCTAGCTCTGAAAGGCCTGGCGTACTCAGTGATTACCACAATTGGCCTTGGTCTCTTTGACTGGTCGGTCAATCATCCGACACACGATTACTACCAGCTACTTAGCTGGGGTGTGGGGGCTATATTTCTGTTGCCTTTAGTTGGTTTATGGCAAAGTTACTACCAGCAGCACACATACCTACTGTATAGCGATAACTCAGAGAGTAGGCAACTTATACCCGACTATGTTCCTGTAGGTTTCTGGTTCTTAGTTAAACTCTGGCGCAACACTCGCACAAGAAATTCGTTCTTGCTAGCTCTTTGCTTGAATGTGTTACTTGGCTTGAGTATGGTACTACGCCACAAGGTAGTGAGTGATCCATACAGCATGCTTATTATTGGAGGTATTCTAGCTGCAACTTTTGCTGGCGATGTGCGAGGGGTTATGCGCCGTCACGTGCCACCAGAGATAGTATTGGTCAGCGGTGCGAAGGGAATCGCCTGGTCTGAGGTACGTGCAGTGATTATCTGTGGGTTTCTTATTGGGTTACCAATGCTGTTTGCATTGAACGGACAGGTAGACGCTTCGCTTCGCTTCGTATTCTTTTACTCTAGTTTGCAATTGTTCTGTGCTATGGCCGGTCTGCTGGCGAGTACACTACTTGTCCCAGGTGCAGGGGAATCAGGTACACAGTTTTTTACTGGCGTACTAGCTACATCTGCGCTAGTCGTCTTTCCTAAGTTTGCCCATCTTTCTAATGTTGCCTATGCTAACCAGTCTCTATACTGGCTGGTGGCTGGGGTGATTTTGGGATGGGGAATATTTATAACGGAATCATTAAGAAGGAGGAATTATGGCCGTACTTGACCACTCAGAAAAACAAAAAATAGTAACTTCAACATTACTCAGTGTGCTTCTTGTCGCAATTGGATTACTGTCTTTAATACTAGTCGCTAGTTCAGTTAAGTTGGGAGGGGCGAATAATACTGGTTCGACCATTGGAGCAATAGGTCCTCTGCGGCTCTTTGAAGTCACTAAGCATGCATTGCCTGGCGGAGGATTCAGCGGAGGATTCAGCTTCATGCAAAGGGGTATCCTAAGCTATATGGGTCTTTCGCTATGCGCAGGACTTCTGATTGCTGTATACCGAGTCAGTAAGCAGCAAGGTAGATTTTAGCATGCTAGAAGCATAGCATGCTTGTTTGGGCCTGTTGCACTGGGGCTCACAACCCAGACAATACTGTCGGCAGTAGTCATTGCATGGGGATGTGCTTCTGGAGCGTTACCTACTACGACTGCTGCAGTATCCTCGATCCCATAAGCTTTTGTTGCAGATTCATGGTTATTCGGCAATGGAAGTGTAATTTCAAGAAATGCTTCTTGTCTTTCTCGTTGACTTGCATAATATGGAACGGCGATCATGTTATGGACAATATCGAGTCCACGTTCAAGTGTCATCTCGCCAGTTTCTTCAGATGTATTTGCAAAGTACTCAAACCAAATCCCTGCTGCTTTACCGCGTCCATAGAGTACTTGAGTAGCGGCTCTTGCTCGTGTTTTTTCAAGGAAGTGATCTATTTTGCGTGCGCGTATTTCTCTAACTGCTTCAACGGGATTTTCTACGTATGGGTAGATAAAGTTTGAGCCAAGTACAGCGTCGCGAATTTCACGTTGGGATGGATCTTGTGCGAGATCTAGAATAGAAACATGCGCTTGCGCCTCTGGACCCTTGTAATAGCCAGTAACTACTGAATGTCCCGGTTCTGGGGATGCGTCAGAAGCGGATAAGATAAGGACTCGTGGTTTAGTGTCTGGCCTCTCTGGATTTTGGGCAAGTGCTAAGGCGCGACGATCTAGTTCGATATTCTCGCTTAAGGCTCCACCACCAACCGCTACTACTGTGTGCATAAGGAATAACTATACCACAATTACAGAGAATTAGCTATAAGCTAGGATACACGAACCGGGTTGTTGCTATTCTCAAATGTTCTGTATAACGTTGGCTATCTCATCGGGCATGCTGTGTTCGGCTAGATTCTTGTAGCTGTAATCTGCAGGAATATCGAACTCGTATGACAAGCCAGGATAGTTGGCTTGTGTCAGGCGCATGGCTTCACGAGATTCTTTGACTTCGCCGACACAATCGAGAGGCTTGTTGCCACTGATTCCCAGTAGGTTTTGGTAGGTTATAACCAGCGTTGGGTCGAGTAGTAAGTTCTTGTGCCACAATTTCTCGAGCTCAAGGCGATCCAAGAATGGCGAAAGTGCTAAGAAAGTAAACGCACACTTCGGGCATTCACCGCACCAACTCATATGGTCGCTTGCTTGTACGAATGCGCGGTTACAGGAGCTAAAGACGTTCTTGTATTTATCAAAGGCTATTTGTGAAAAGATTTCGGCAATTTTAACTTCGCTAAACGGTCGGAGTGCTGAATAGTAGCGGAGTGAATCACCAAAGTTATGCTGCAGATATTCCTGATAACTCTTCTCGTACTCGAGTGACTTAGAATACTGATGATTTATGGCAACGCCGTCGTAGTAGAGGGATGGTTCATTGGCAGAATTCTCGTTAGAAACCACACCGTCACGTCGTCCCGAAAGAACACAAACAATCGTTCCAATACAGCTCCAGACTGCCGAGATAGGGATATGACCATTGAGGGCACCTTGGTCTTTGAGACCAATAATCTGGGGATCTATTTTTCGTTGCACCCACATATGCGGCAACCCGATGGTATTAATAAGCGGCTCCATTTGCGAACGGTGGTCGGATGACCAGGTAGCTATACCAGTTTGCCCTCGGAGCAGTTCTGCACTAACTAACGAGTCTTTACCACCACCAATACCGACGAGGAGACCGTTGTTAGAGCGGTGACTAAGCTGGGGTTGGTCAGGAGCATTCGCAATGAACGGAATCTCGGTACGGGGATTGAGCTTGTTAATGTAGAAATACTCACCCAGTCCTTTCTGGTAGGTATGCGCAAAGAATTCAGCAGATTTCTTGTCCAGCTGCCCTTGGTCAATGCGAATATGCTCCGTATGGAATGCTTTGTAGTACGAAACGCCTGCCATAAAGAAGAGTCCTTGGATGGCTCGGTCTAGAACCTTAGGGTCGAAGTTAGTAAAGTCAAAGTCGAAACGATATTCCTCGGTAAAATTGAGACTGTCGTCGAAACTGTAGTTGAGCTTGAGGATTTTGTTTGAGCTATCGAAGTGGTAGCTTTTGAAAACGAAGGTCATGTATGGACCAAGACTCATAGGGCGTCAACCTCAGCTTTGTACTGGAGTCCGCGGTCCTCGAAGTTCTTGAACATGTCAAAGCTTGCGCAGCCAGGTGACAACATGATTGACTCACCGTTTGTAGCCTTCTCAATGGCTGTCGCGAGGACAATGTGCATATCCTTAGCGTCCGAGACACTGTAGTTAGTAAAACCGGCGCTCTTGAGCGCATCAGCTATCTTTGGTGCTGTTTGTCCGATTAACACCATGTGGTGAACTTCACTGTCTGGACTTGTTGCGCCGTCGGCGAACACTGACAGGTCTAGTCCACGGTCGAAACCGCCGGCAATTACTACCTTAGGGCCGGGAACAGCGTGCATAGCAGCGACACTTGCTTCAGGCGTTGCCGCAAATGAATCGTTATAGAACTTATGCCCATTAAAGTCACGGACAAATTCAAGGCGGTGAGGAAGGCCTACAAACGTCTTGAGTGCGGTAGATACGATTGCGGGATTATGGTCGATGAGGTCCCAGGTTGCCGCTATGGCTGCACAGACGTTCTCCAGATTGTGTCTGCCGAGCAGCTGCACTTCGTGGACGTTACAGACTTTTTCGTCGTCCATGTAGATATCTTCACCGAGTACGTATGCGCCGTTCTTTTCAGATGGCTCACTATTCTCTGCGGGTACTTCGTACGACATCTTAAGTGCCGGTGAAACTTCGGCAACTTCAGCCGAGAAATCACTGAGCCGGTTAAAGATAGTTAAATCTTTAGGGCTCTGGTGTCGGAATAGGTTCTGTTTAGCACCAACATATTCGGCCATATCTTTGTGCCAGTCCAGGTGCTCTGGGGCGACCATGAGACAGACGGCGATTTTAGGGGACAGGCCTAGGTCAATGAGTTGGAAGTTGGCAAGCTCCAGAACTACCCAATCACTTGGCTGAATGTTCCAGTTAAGCATTTCCAGTGGGGGAATCCCGATGTTGCCTCCGAGGTGTACTTTGCGGCCGGCAGTCTCCAGAATCTTGGTAATAAGCGAACAGGTAGTGCCTTTCCCTTTAGTTCCCGTTACACCAATGATAGGGGCAGGGCAGACACGAATAAACTCTTCGGTAACGGTAGTCACTTTCTTGAGGATTCGCTCTCCATTGGCCTCTACGATGTCTCGTGGGTGGATAACAGGTCCGCGCACGATGAGGTGAAAGCGGTCGAGGTTATCCAGGTAGCCTGGGCCGAGCTGTGCTTCGACTCCGTCAGGGAGCTGGAGGTTCTCGTTCTGGTCACATACAGTGACATCGTTATCTTTGCCCCAATATTCTACGGCGGCTTGGCCTTGTTTGCCGTAGCCAATAACTGCAATTCTCATGACATAAGTATACCTTACTCTGAGTTCTGAGCAGTATGCGGAGATCTGATTAAATAGTTTATGTTAGACGTTCGCTGCTTTAATAGATAAATAAGCTTTATGTCCTATTTCTATGTAATCTCGAACATTAGGAGGGAAGGCGTATTGATCTAGTTTAGAGATATCTACCCACGCAATGGAATCCATTTCGTCCAGCGGTCTTGCCTCACCGGACTTATATTCACAGAGATACACAAGCGCCAAAACTTTTGTACCATCATTCTTGGTAAATGTATTATTTGTGATTGGAAGTATTGAAGGCTTGATGGTTACTCCTACTTCTTCCATTATTTCACGCTGCAGAGTAGCCTCTACTATATTGAACTCCTCATCGCCATCCTCGACCGTTCCTCCTGGGGTTGTCCACATGCCCGGTTCATGGTCGTCCTTAGATGCGCGTTGGGCAATTAGTATCTTGCCCTCATTGTTGAAGATTACTCCATTAACTACAATGTTATACATCTTTACTTTCCTTTTTCAATACTAACTATACACTGTTACATGTATTGTAAGGTGAGAAGTTCCTAGTCCTCTGAAGACTAGGTGTCTATGGTTTTCTTAACGAGTTCAGCGACTTGTCGTGGAGTCATGTCCGCTTTAAGGATAACGGCACTGACGCCTTGTTTCTTAACGGATTCAGGGATTTCTTGTTCGCCCATGTTGGTGAGGATAACGACTTTAACGTCTTTGCCCCAAGTAGTTTTACGCAGTTCAGTAAGCATTTGGTCGCCGGTCATCTCGGGCATCATAAGGTCGAGGAGGATAATGTCGGGGTGCATTTTTTCGCACAGCTCAAGGCCTAGCTTGCCATTTTCTGCCGTATCTACGTCAAATCCTTCGGACTGAAACTTGATACGGTACATTTGGCTGATTGCTTGGTCATCTTCGACGATAGCGACTTTGACTGCGGCCATGTAACTTATGGTAGCAAAGTTTAAGTAATACGCAACGGAATGTTACGATTTGTGCGTTTTGCGGGTAAGGCGACGGAGAATATTAACGTTCTTGTCGCTTTTTTCTTTTTGGCGGTTAATCCACTCGTTTGATTCAAAGACGGCTACGACAAGTGCGCAGACAGGGAGGTCTTCACACTTCATGCCCACAACCTGCATATTAATAGGCCCAAACTTCATATGTCGATTCTCTTGGAGACCCTTCAGGCTGTTTTCAATGTCTGCACGGACTTCTGCTTCACTATGACCTTCGTGTTCTACGAGGAGGCCTTTCTTGGTCTTGGGATCCTGGATCCAGCCGATACCAGCCCACGCTTCTTGGTTACGCTGCATAGTACGCATCTGTGCCATGACGACGTAGAGCTTGTCGCCCCAGTCACCTTCGATTGGTTGAGTATTGTTCTTCTCAACTACGACATCACTGTTAGGTGGCAGAACGGAGCTAAGATATAGCAAGTTAAAGTTGGCGACTCCGGCATCTACGAGTGCTTGGTCGAAGGCTGATAGTTCTGTGGGACCGGTACCAATCCCTTTGCGTACGCTTATATACATATGAATTAATCTTTATTTTAGCTTATCGCGTTAAGTCTACCAACCAAAAGCACGATTCGTCAAATTTGTATTGTTAATATGGAGAGCCTTAGATAGACTGAGCAGTATGACATGGTTCTATCTTGCACTCCTCGCCCCATTCTTGTATGCCATTGTGAATCTGATTGACGACAACCTACTACGTAACGTATACCGAAGCCCACATGTAGGGACTATTATCTCCGGGCTATTTGGTGGGCTGCCACTGCTTTCACTGTTCTTTCTGGATGCGGAACCTATTTCTCTCCGCTACCAGATACTTTCACTCATCGTAGGCGTACTTATAACTGCCTATCTGTACTTCTACTTCCTGGCACTGGATAGGGAATCACCATCGATTGTGGTAGCACTGCTAGGTGTTTCACCGGTTATTATTGGGGCCTTTGCCTTTCTAGTTCAAGGCGAAAGACTCCAGGCCTCTGAGATTGTTGGGCTTGGCTTAGTACTGGCAGCTTCAACGGGACTTGCGCTTGGTGGCGGCAAAGAGAAGACACATTTTTCAAAGTCCCTGACCCCTATTCTATTTGGGGCACTCAGTATCTGCGCCTATTCTTTAATTGCTAAGGATGTATATGACCACGTACCGTTCTACACGGCATACATGTGGGTTTCTGCCGGCATGATGATCGGCGGTCTGTACTTCTTGCTGGTCCTATTCCATTCACCCTCTCGTTACCGACTAACTGAACTCAGAAAGAGTTTCCGTAAGTTCTTCCTATTATTCCTCGTCACTGAACTTTTAGGTATAGCTGCAGAGTTCACCACTAATCTTGCAATTAGTAAGGGTTCAGTCACGATAATAAGTGCATTGGAAGGAATTCAGCCAATTTATGTGCTACTTATCTCATTAGCTTTGTTCCCTTTTCATGCTCATCTGTTTCGTGAAGCATCTGAAGGTGGGTTGAAGGTAAAGATTAGTCTGATGTTGGTGATTATTGTTGGTCTGTACCTAGTCACTGGGGTCTAAGCTGTTAGTGCTTGCTCACGGTCTATTACGACTCGATATTTTTTTAATTGACCACAAGGTCCGAGAGTTTGTTTATAATAACGGATTCCTTCAATACCAAGATCTTGTTGTAGATTCATAAACTTACTTCCATAGATTTTTTGGACGATGCGCGCAGTCTCAACCTCTAAAAGAACTCCTAGTCCTGGATAGCGGTAGTCTGCTTTGCCAAAGTGCCCTTGGTAATAACCGTTTGGTTCAATCTCATTTATCGTAAATCCAACCAATCTGTTGTCATCATAAGCACCAATTGCCGTTATTTCGTAATCATATAATTTAATTTCTCTCTTGAGTGCACGGAACTCAGTTGACCAATCGGTCGATCCGCTCTGCTGTATCCAGCGTCGAAATAGCTCATATATTTGTCGACGCTTTTTGGGGTCATTTAAATCAATAGTCTCGATGTGTAGCTTCGGGTGTTTTCGCAGGAGCTTGTTTATGCTTTTCTTCTTTGAATGTAAGCCTACACTACGCATGTTTGCTATGTCATCAACTGCGAATATGTAGTCATGGTTATCAGTATCTGCCTCTATATTTACTAGAGCGTCCCAGTTCAATAAATGCTTGCATGTAGACTCTGGTACGCCCTCAAAAATTATTTGGGACGATTTGGTACGAGTAGCTAATTGTTTGATGGTATCTCGCGTGTCCTTGTCGCCAAATATAGTGAGGTAAGTCGTGTGCTTCGTGTAGTCGGTCATCTCGTAGAGAACCGTATCGCCAGTTGTTGCGTATCTCGCCCCAGGTATCATGTATCCCCACATGCTAACAACGTTGAAATCGGAGTAGGGTTCGTACTTTAAGTAATGACGACTTAAGTAGTCAAGGTCTTGTTTTCGGATAGTCTTTAATCTGTTCATGATAATGTTGACGAACGAAACGAATAAGCTATTATTAACATAACAGGTAATTCAGGATTCAGTAAGTGAATAGTAACATAAAATCAAAGAATAGTCAAGTAACTACCCTTCTGTTTCTTTCTGTGGCAGCTGTTTGGGTTATATGGTGGATAGCTCTTAATGTATTTGGCCGAGGACCGTCTGCAGACGATTTCACTGATTCATATGGAATTGTTGCATTGGTTGGTTCAGTACTTGGACTGACTGCTGCACACAGATGGGGCGGCTTTAAGAGTACCTTCGGCCGATCGATTTCTTTCTTCTCGCTTGGCATGGCTTTTCAATTCTTCGGTCAGTTAATATATACTTTGTATTTCCGATTAGCGGGTGTTGAGGCGGCATTTCCTTCATGGGGTGATGTTGCATACATGGCAAGTAATATTTTCTACATTATTGCCGTTGCCCAGCTACTCAGAGTTATATGTTATCCAAGAAAATTCTATAGACCACTTTACGTGGTCGCTGCTGCACTAGCTATTACTGGCCTGGTGTTGCTGGGTATGTACAAAGGATTCCTTAATATCGGCATTACAGATGAAAGAGGTCTGATCTACCAACTCCTCAACGCCGCGTATCCTTTAGTTCAGTCAATATACTTTTTCCTTGGACTTATTGCACTCTTTCAATCAAAGATACTGGCAGGGGCCAGAATGTTCTATGCAATTGCTCTTATGACAGTTGCTCTGCTAACGCAGTTCGCAGCTGATTTTACCTTCCTGTATAAGTCATACCATGAGACATGGATACCTGCAGGTATCAGTGATCTAATCTATCTCATAGCCTACGGTCTTATGGGTATATCTATAATCATGGTTGATAGGGTGAGGCGGCAGTTGGCGAGCCCAGAGGTTGTGGAAAAGGAGGCGGAGTAATGGACGTATACGGACAAATCGCTGCTAAGATTATCGAACAGCAAGAATCAATTATCGGTCCGGTAGCTATTGAACAGGCAAAAACAGTTGCTGGGCTTAAGATAGACTGGGCCAAGAAAGAAGTCTCTATTACTGGAGATGAAGCTGCCGTTATAGACAAACTAGTCTCTAAGTATAAAGAACTCTTTGGGCAGATCTCTGTGGAAGTATGTAAAGAAGCTGCAAGTAAGTTTGCAAGCCAATTAACTGGCGAAAAACTGCCAAAATCGCTACAGTAGGAAGTACTTTGTTGCTAGTTAGCCTAGTAGTCTGATATATCTATCTCTCGTTGAAGTAACTTACGTATAATTTCCGATTTTGTTTCACCGGTTTGAAATGATGCCCAATTTAGATAATTTAACATCTTCCTAGTGATGAAGAAGTTAAAGCGTATGTCTTTACCTCCTCTTCTGTTATCTATTAAGAAATCTGCAAGGATTGTGTTGATAGATCTCTTGTCATACTTTGCAAACTGTATACTTTCTTCGCTGTTGCTTATTCCAAGAGCACTATCTACTTCCGTATGCCTTGATAGTAGTAAGATGGGCTTTTTCATCTGTAGGGCACTTGCGACTTGGAATCCAACAAGAAACGACTTCTGTCCTACTTCAGCCACAACAATATCAGCCTTTGAGATTGCATCTAAGTTATCTCGGATTATACGTTTCCACGGCGTGTCATCAAGTTCATTTTTGAGCTTTCCTTCTGTTCGTTGCTGGGCTTCGTCGAGCCAGTCGCTTGTAAGTGTAACTTTATGTTTCTTAAGACACGACAATATAAGTCGGTAGGATTCGAGGTCATTTTTGAGATTAGTTGTGGAGGCAATAAAG
>ERZ650304.177-NODE-177-length-40033-cov-7.829506_pt1 | contig 40033 bp, 42 predicted proteins | sample MGYA00376240_ERZ650304 | MGnify/ENA primary metagenome ERZ650304 (study PRJEB26733, sample SAMN07839271) | wastewater metagenome | biome: small river; feature: stream; material: water | place: USA: North Carolina | collected 2016-03-01 ... | reverse complement strand
AAGAGATTTTAGAATAGCGAAAACCCGTTCATATCCGAAATTAAATTCTCAATTCCCGTAATTAGCCAGTTGTACTTAGGCAACCTTACTACGCCGCCAGACTGATTAACATAATAATGGTTTAGCGGCAAATCATTTTCTAAAATAGAGTCTTTCATTTCCGGGTAAGATTCTATTTTAACTCGAATACAGTCAAGAATGCTTCTCCGAAATTCTTGCTCATCCCATACAATATGTTCGAATTCGCGCTCGTGATCTTTTGCAATTAACTGACCAAGCTTTTTAGCTTCAAACGCGGTTTTTTGAAAAATGTCTTCTAATCTTGGATCGCACGTCCATTCCAGTTTCGCATAGTACCAAAATGATTCGACGTTTTTGAGATCAAATCTTTGAGACTCGAATCTTTGATACTCGAATGGCGTATGAGCCATATTGGATAAAAACCGGCCAATTTCAGTTTTTCCGCGAGAATATACATTAATGTGATTAATTCCGTCTAAGTTCGGGTCAAAACACTTTTGGCTCATCATAGAACTCATAATTGTTTAAAGATAATGATGGTTTATTATATCATTTTTGAAGTGATCATAAAACAGTTTAGCCTGATGATCCGGTTGCACCGGTTTGATTGATACAATCTAGAGATGATAGTTTCATTGGCTTACATAATTTTGAGTGATCCTGAGTGAATTTGTTGTAAATTTGTTTACTTTTTAGACTAAATTACCACTCGTACCTTTTTTAGTGCCACTCGTATATAAAACTGTTTACAACGTCCGGGAGTGTGGTTATAATAGAATCCTAGGTTGCTTTTCGAAGGGTCCCCCGTTGGTTGGGTGAAATGAATAATATAGGGAGCCGGCTTTAGAAGTACTCTGAAACCTTGAGTGCCTGCACTGAATAGTTCAGAATAGGGTAGAGCCTGTCCGTATAAACTGCAGAATAGTATCCGGCAAGTACAAATTGCCACTCGTACCTTTTTTAGTGCCACTGGTACTAAAAACTGTTTACAACGCCGGGTCTGTTGGTATAATAGAATCCTAGGTTCCTTTCTAAAATCCCCGTTGGTTGGTGAGACGAATAGTATAGGAAGCGGGAGGCGCCTTCTGAAGTCTTCTGAAGCCTTGAGTGCCCTGCACTGAACTGTTCAGAAACGTTCAGAATAGGGCCTGACCGGATAATCCCGAATATTCCCTGGTAAGTACAAATCTCATACAAATATACTACACGGGAGGCTAATAGTGAATCTGATCATCCAGATCGATATCGCGAATATTGTACGAAACGAATGAGCAGTCACGTAAACTTTCCAAGATATTGCCCGGCTATGATTCGGCGTGCCATATCAATAAAGTCAAAAATAAACATATCTTTTTGGCTTGAACCTAGATAAAATACCATTTTGAACGACGACCATCAAATGTGAGGATGTTATGAAACTATCGCAAAGCACGATTAAAGTTTTGTCGGCATTTAGCCAGATCAACAGTTCGATTAATTTTGAACCTGGCAATGTGATTAAAATCAAAAATGAGTCTAATTCGTTTGTCGCTTCCGCGGAAGTCGTTGATGAATTTCCTCGGGCATTTTGCATCTATGGATTGCCAGCATTTATTCAGGCATTGAAGCTCTTTGACGAAGTTGATATTGAATTCAATGAATCAAACATGAAAATCAAAAATGCGAAAGGTTCAGGCTCGATTCAATATTCTTACACTTCGCCTGCGCTTATTGCTAAAGTTGATTATAGCAAAAAGCTCAAATCCGGCGTTGATCTTGCTTCGTTTATTCTGACGAATGAAACTCTGAGACAGATTCAAAAAAGTTCTGCTATGTTTGGGTCTGTTAATATTTTGATTCAAAGTGTTTCAGATTCGGTTGTTAATCTCGGGACTACGACTATCGCAGCTGCCCAGAAAGACACTGAAAACTCTTTCAATATTGATGTTGAATCTGAATATGAAATGGGAGAATCGTTTTCTGTTGCTCTTGACAATAACATTTTGAAATTGTATACCGACACAGACTATCGAGTGACAATTTCCAAAACAAACGAAAAACTGTCTATTGTAAAATTCACTTCGCTTGATGACAATGATTCTGAGATTAAATTGGAATACATCACTTCTGCCAAAAACGTGTGATCTTTGAGGAAATAATGATGAGCAAAATTCTTAGCAGCAATATTGATCTGAACGAGTTGATTTGGACTGAAAAATATCGGCCGACCAATGTTTCGAGTTGTATTATTCCAGAAAAAGTCAAAACTCATATTCAGTCGTTGATTGATTCTAATCAAATGACAAATATGATCTTTACGGGCATTCAGGGATCAGGCAAAACGTCTCTGGCGCTCGCGATTTGTAATGAACTGGACTATGACGTTTTGATGGTAAACGGTTCTAATGAAGGTCGATTAATTGACACTCTAAGAAACAAAATCACCAATTTTGCTGCAACACTTTCGATAACTGGCGCGAAAAAGTGTGTGATTCTGGACGAAGCTGACTATATTCCGGAAGAAACGGTTCAACCGGCTCTTAGAAACTTCATTGAAGAGTTTTCAAGAATTGGCGTGCTGTTCATTATGACTTGCAATAATATTGATCGAATTATTGCCCCGCTTCAGAGTCGTTGTTCGATTATTGACTTCACTTATGACAAGAAAACTGCCCTAGATTTGAAAGCAAAAATGGCGCTTCGGGTTAAGCAAATTCTGAAAGACGAAGGCGTTAAAATCGAATCACCAAATATTATTCCAGCTCTGGTTCAGAAGTACTTTCCGGATAACCGGAGATTGCTGAATGAATTGCAGTTGAACACTGCCAATGGGACACTCGACTCTTCAGCTCTTTCATCCGTGAATCAAACGGATTTTGATGAATTGGTTGGGTACCTAAAAGCTCGGAATGTAAAATCTGCTCGCGAGTGGGTTGCGCTGCAGAGCTACATTGGTGTTGCCGAATTGGCAAAATGGTTGTATAATGAAATGTATAACATTTCTAATACAAAAACGATGGCAAATTACATATCTATTTTGGCTGAATGGTGTTATAAATCTTCTATGATGGCTGATAAAGAAATCGCCATGATAGCAATGCTGGTCGACATCATGAGTCAAATTGAGTTTAAGGACTGATATTATGAACTTTTCAGAAGCAATCACTTCAGTGACCTGGGATAAAAAAAATCTCATTCGGTCTGAAGATGGAATTATCAATGAAAGTGAAGCTAAAAGCTTTCCGTCATTTGTAATTCAACGCGCTCTTTCTTACCATCCAGAGACGGTGTTCTATGCTGCTCATTTGAGCGGCTTAATGAACAAGCGTAATCGGATGTCGAATGCCATGGCATATGAATTCCTTTTGCACGCACTTCCAAAAGGAAAACGATTTGCCAAAATGGTGAAATCAAAAAATCTTGAAATTATTGAAGTTATTATGGAGATGCAGAAATGTTCACCGCGAAAAGCCAAAGATATTCTAAAGCTGCTCACGCAGGATCAAATCGACAGTTTGCTGAAGAGCAAATCAGAAATGATCTCGCGTTCGCGTAAATAAATAACACTCTTTCACTGGCACGTTTATTGATTTTTAATATAGGATTTTTGATTATGAACACCAATGTTATGAATGACTTCGTTGAAATTAAACTCGCTGACGATGAAGCGTTTCTGAAAATTAAAGAAACTCTGACTCGAATTGGTATTGCCAATCAACAAAGGACGAAATTGACTCAGACCGCGCACATTCTACAAAAGGGCGGCCGGTATTACATTGTTCACTTCTTGCAATTGTTCCTGCTGGATGGCAAAGAAGCGAACGTAACCGATCTGGACAAAGCCCGAGTATTGGCTCTGTCTAAGATTCTTGAAAACTGGGGATTGCTGACTATTCTCAATGAGGACAAATTGAAAAGCAACCCAGAAATCAAAGCTGGCCCAATCAGTGTATATGGCCTGACTATTATTGGCCACGCCGACAAGGAAAATTGGGAGCTGTCTTCCAAATACACCTTTGGAAAGAACCGTCAAAGGGCTAAACAGAAATAATTAAGTTGTTTTAGTGAAAATGGTCGAATTATTTCGACCATTTTTGTAATATAATATTGACTGATGACTCGTGGGTATTAGATATGAAATTTTACACGTCGTTCTTTAAAAGCAGAGACACTCTTTGCGTTCGTGGCTATGATGGCGATGAGCAATTCTTTGAACAATTGCCAATTGACAATATTGTTGTTTACACTGAAGACCATAGCAATAACAATTTCGCGGCAACTCAGAAATCGATTTATGGCGTTCCGTTGTATGAACACCGGTTTAATACAATTCGAGCTGCGAACGAGTTTGTGGAAAACAACAAATTCCAAAACACTTGGGGCTACCCACGATATGAATATGCAATGATTGATGACTTGTATTCTGGAGAAAATGATCCTTCAAAAGTCAAAATTTGCTTTATTGATATTGAAACTGCCGTAGGGCCAGATACCGACGACGGTAGCGTGCCAGAAGAAAACTTCCCGAGTGTGTTTCTAAACAAGCACCCAATTACATTGATTACAACATGCATTGGAACTAAAATTGTCTGCCTGAGCACGACCGAATTAGACATTTCAATTATTGAAAGCCATCTAAAAGAGCATATTCCGGAACGTGATAGCTACTCTATTGAGTATAAAACATTTAAGACAGAAAAACTCATGTTGAGAGAATTTATTGACTATATGGAAAAACAAAAGCCAGACATTATTTCTGGTTGGAATTCAAATGGATTCGATCTTCCATATATCTATGCTCGAATTGAAAAGGTTTTAAGCAAAAAATTCTTTGATCGAATTTCTCCGTTCGGTCAGTCGTACACCCGAGAATACATCAATGACTTCGGAGAAAAAGCTCTGTCCGTCACAATTCGTGGTATTGAATCACTTGACTATTTGCAATTATATAAGAAATTTGAACTGTCTCCGCGAGAAAACTATAAACTTGAAACAATTTCGAGCATTGAAACGGGAGCAGGAAAACTTCACTACGACGGATCATTTAGAAATTTTTATCTGACTGATTTTTCTAAATTCACTGCGTATAACATTATTGACGTGATCCGTGTTCTTGAAATCGATCAAAAGGTTGGATTCATTAATCTGGCGCTTCAGATTGCTTATAAGTCTAAATGCAATTATACTGACGTCTATCCAGTAACTAAAATCTGGGACAACATTATTGCAAACTACTGCAGAAGCTTTAATATTCAGCTTCCGATGGATTTTAAGCACGAAAAAGAGCAATATGAAGGCGCATATGTAAAGCCGACCATTCCCGGAAAATATGAATTTCTTGCAACATTTGACGTTGGGTCTCTGTATCCGTCAATCATTATGCAGCAAAACATTTCGACCGAAACGCTATTAGAAGAAAAGGTTGATCTGACTGCGTTTGATGTTACTAATCGAACTGAAAAATTCGAACACGCCAAAAAGCGCGCGAAAGAATTAAATGCGACCCTGTGCGCAGACGGATCCATGTTTTCTCGAAATTCTGTTGGAATTTTGCCGGAAGTTGTTGAAATCTATATGAAAGATCGTAAAACAGCTAAAGACGAAATGCAAGAGTGGTCAAAGCGCATTGAATACGCCAAAAAGCTGTTGAACCAGCGCAAAAAGAAGTGATATAACTTATTGATCTGACAATGAACCGAACGTCTAGTAACATTTCGAAACATTCTTAGTGTTTACAACGACGTTCGGTTTGATATTATGCATCTATCGACAAGATGAAGTTCACTGAAGGTAAGGAAGTTGTTATGAAGTCTAATGTTTTCATTGACCCTGTTAAAACCGAAATGATCTTTGAGCACATGCTGAAAGAAAAAGTTTGGTTTTGCGACAAAACTCACAAGTTCTTTCATCGCCGCCGGTTTAATCGTGATGGCTCTCTGTGGAAAAAATCGAACACCGAAACTCTGAATTCTCAAAACGCGCATGGAGTGCTCGGAAGCTGCTTTAATATTAATGGCGAAAGCTGTTACATTGCTGCGCATCGATTGGTTGCATATATCACTTTCGGTAAAGAGATGCTCAACAAAGATGTTCAGCATATTGACGGCGATAAAACTAATAACAATCCTAGCAATCTGATACTTACAGAACCGGCTGGCGCCTGTAGTACTTCTCGCAATTCCGTTAAAAGCGAAATGATTTTCAAGCGAGTATTGAAAGAAAAAGTGTGGTATTGCAATAAGACGCACAAATTCTTCCATCGTCGCCGATTTAATCTGGATGGATCCGTGTGGAAAAAGTCGAATTTTGAAGCGCTGAAATCCGTGAATAATCAAGGACTTCTCGGAAGCTGCATTATCATTGACAATAAACCGCATTACATTGCTGCTCACAGGTTGATGGCATATATCCTGTTTGGCTCAGATGTGTTTACTCACAATGTCCTGCACATTGATGGTGACAAAACCAATAATCACCCTGATAATCTGCAGCTCGAACGTCGATATGCCAATCACTCGGATCGCACAACGCGTAAACATGCTGAACGCTTTTTGAAAGAATTTCTGGCTTGATTTTCCGAAACCAAATCTGCCGAAATAATGCTGTAAAAACAGAATGGCTTCTTTTACTTACGGAGCCATTCTGTTAGATATTAATTTTGTTGAACGGAGATTTATCATGAAGCAAGACAATCGCAACTTTGTTGCAAAACATATGAACTCAATTTGCAAAAATGCGGTTCATAAAGACAAACGCCGACTTGCTCGAGAAGGCAAAACTAAACATAAGCAAAACTTCCTTCGGGAAGTTTAACTTTATTCTGGTTCGAAACTTATCAAACTCTTCAAAAGCTAAAATTTCTCATATTGATCATACGATTCAGCTTGTCTGAATTTTTTTGTTTCTGACGTACTCAAAAAATTAACTTATAGGCAGCACTGCCCTATTTTGTCTCGCTTTGATCCGGTTGCACCGGTTTGAGTGAACCACGGTTAATACAATGTTGCTTCAATGCCTATAGGTGCTACCAATGCGCTCGATGAACCGGCCTATGCCAAAAGCTCCGAGAAAAATTTAGTAACACATTATAGCTTCAAAAAAGATTCCAGATCAATAAAACCATGATAAGATTGCATATGAAACTTCTGAAGCTTGATCATCGCTTCAGGTAATTAATCGTGAATCTTGTGGAGAAATGCAATGATGTTAAATAATTTTTATTTGGGGCACCTGGCGATGATTAAGATTAAGCCTTTGGCGACTATTTGTCGTGATGGCAAAAAGCGATTTTATACCGCCGTGACGAATACTGGTGAGTTGATTGACATTTTCACGGAATCAGATGACAAGCATATCACAAAGTTTTATGACACCAAATATGGATGTCTGGTGGACGAAGTAAATCTCGTTGGGATTGTTAGAAAATAATTCGTCAGATAGCGATGATGATAAAAGGCCTTATTTTTAAGGCCTTTGTTGTATTAAGCTTCTGATTGATTTTCTTGCAAGTCGTTTTCATACTTAGGCAGAGCAAATCTTTCTTTAGATGGCATGGATGGCACGCCGTTTGCCCAGGATGGCCATACATAACCTACAATGTCGCTTTTAGAAAACTTAGCCAGACTCACCTGGTTATTCTGGTTGCCACCTACTCCAACAATTGATCCGTCCGAAGTTTCACCAACAACGAAAAACACATGACCGCCGCCCACACGAGACTTCACTGCGATGCAGCCATATGCAGGCGAAGTCAGCTTCGTGCCATAGTTCAAATATTCTTTTGCTCTGTACCAATGTGTTGGAATTGATCTTCCCGCAGAAGACAAGCAATGAGCAACAAATGTGCCGCACCAGGGAGTTTCGTCGTCGGTCCAAGCGGCTTTTAAAGTTGTAAGCCACGATTTGATTGTTGAATTGTGATTGACTCCGTTAATTTCTTTTAAGCCAATCAGTGACTTAGCTTCTTGAATCCAAGGCAGTTCGGTCATTTTGATTACTCCTCTGAAGAATTTGCTTTCTTTTTAGTCGTTAGCGCGGGTTGAGTACCACCAAATGCCCTGAACAATGCAATTGCTATTGTAAATACCAGCAACAAAGTGCTTCTATTGTCCTCAGTCAACGGTAACAATTCGGCGATAGATTCAGAATATGGTTGCAGAGTAATTAATAGTAAAAACAAAGAGCTCCATAGAATCTTTGATTTAACCCACCATTTTTGTAGTTCCATTTTGTTTTATCCTCTTATTCCTTGTGTCATTCGCCAATCTCAGTCATGTAGCAGCTTACACTTCCTCGTTATAACTACAACTGCGCCAAGTGGGATGCGTGCCAAAGATGGCCAGTATACCATCAACCGCAGTCACTTCGTGGGTGTTGCTCAAATCATCAAGTTCGGTTTGAGTTAGTGCCAGGAAGGTCAATGTAGTCGACCTGTCTCGAACGCCATCCGGCGTGACGGTGTAGCCATAAACGAATACAGTGTTGTTGTCTTGGGCGAGTCCAAACGATGTCCCAAATGGTTGCACGCTGTAACTGTGCAGGGTACCCTCACCGTCAAAAAAGGAAATTTCGCCTGCGATGTCCACCGGGACATTTGCTCGAAGCATAGTGAGAAATTCAACCAGCAGAACACCGCGATTATCGTCGGGAAAGCCGGTGAAAAGAATGTGCTCGGTTGCAGGATCATCGTCGACCTGTACCTGCACTTTGTAATACAGCACTGTATTTGGATCGTTGGGAATGACGACCGGTACATTAAGGCCACTGTAAGAAATGTCCGTTGGTTCACAACTACTATCACCCGGAATTCCTCCAGTTAAAGAGCAAACACCGCAGTTATATTCTTTCCATGGCCTAAGCTTATCAACTTCAATAAAGTTGTGATGGATTTTAGTCATTAATTTCTTCTCCTTGTGAAGCTGGAATATAGCCGCAGCTATGTAAAGTCGGATATGCGCCACAGAGGAAATTTGTCCAATCCAATGCAGCAACTTCCTTCGCGCTATATTGATCAATCATCGTGGAACGGAATCTCGACGCAATAATCATTCCAATACTTCAAATTGCATTCGCATCTGCTCGGTCATTCCAAGATTCCTGAGCCTTGATCTTGGAGCCAATTGAACGAGTTCATTCTCCACCGTAAATCGCTCGCGCTGTTCTCGGTAGCATAACATATTGTCGCTATTCCTAACGTATCCAAAAATAACATCGGATGTTCCGCTTTGGGACTCGCGTTTGTCATCCAGGGACACAACAGGGCTGTGAATATCAGAAAAAAACGTCGTCTCTTCCGAAGCCGTCAATGTGTCGTACCAGATTAAGTCAACGCCGCCTGAGATATATTCAACAGCAACAACCTTGCGCATGTTCTGATCGAAAGTCAGTGATAATTGCCGGATACCAGAGTCCGCGAACAGATCAATTGGACTTCCCATTTCTGAAAAGAGCCGGACCATATTGCCGTCCGATTCAAGTCTCCAGTTCTGTACGTTCAGACCTTGCGATGGGTCATTGAGCGCAATACCACCGCGCTCGTGAGACACCAGACTTTTGAACGGCAGATTGTCAGGCTCGATGTATGGCAGAGGCTCCTCCGTGAGCGTTAATGGGTTATCAGGTAATGACATTGGCGCGATCCCAGCTTACCCAGAAAGGAATGGTCAAAACATTGGTGTTATTTTTGGGAATTGCTGCTCCATCAGACACCCGAGAGAATTCGGCCTGCCAGCAGCTGCCCTGCAGATCAAACTGCATACTGCGAATGCCTCCAGCCAGGTTTGCGGTGTTCAGGTCAGCAGCAATATTGAAAACACACTGTTTACTGTTATTGACATAGGTTTGCTTAGTCATTGAAATGTTATATCCAGCAGTGCCCGACGGACCTGCAGTGACACTTCCGATACTGCCGGTAAAAACTGCTGCCCCAAAAGAAAAAATCCCGCCCAGAGTTCTTCCTGCTTCCCAACTATTGTAATACGTCCGTTTATTCACCCAAGCCGGTCGCAGGGTATATTGATACGCCTCACCAGAGAGGTTGAATGTTCCCGTCGCATCTGAAGTTGGCGGATGTAGCTGCAATGTATAGACAATATCCAGCACTTCATCAGAAAGGACCGTAATTGTTGTTGGGTTTCCTTGGCTGTCTTTAATCAATGCCCGGCACCACAGTCCACCCATGGTATTTGCCCAAGCATTTGCATCCCAACCCAGACCCACTTCGGACAGGTTTCCAGCAGCAGTTCCCGCGGCAAAGCGATAGACGACCCGGTGTTCTGCATAGTAGGGCGCAGTAGTTGATCCAGCCAACTCAGCAAAACTCTGACGCGTTGAGGTCACTCGCAACAGACTCGCAAGGCTAGTTTGTGAGTTTTCTGGGGCCGTGGTGCCAGTACCAACACATGCACCATCAATGACCAATCCAGTGCCAAGACGATTTAAACCAGAGTCCAGAATCAGGTTTTCAAAAGATGCCAGGTTTCTGCTTTCCCCGGTCAAGATATTGTTGCCATCCTCCAGTATTGGAGATCCGTTTTCATCCACAACCACTTTGCGGGCAACCAGATCAAACCGGCCGGCAAAACCAAAATTTAGTGCAATGCTCATGAGAGAGTCCCGTTATTGAATCCAGCAGACAGGCCGATTGCCTCCGTCTGCATTGTGTTTGTTACTAGCACAACCTTCAGCGTGCCATCATTGATTCCGCTTGATATATTTATAGCTTCTTTGTCCAATGTAGTTGAAATAAAGACTGACCGAAGCGTTCCATCACTAAATCCACCAGATAGACCCATAGCATCTTTTTCGCTTAATTCTAGAAATCCAGAGCTCAATGAGCCATTCATCACGCCAGCCTGAAGTCCCATTGCATCTATGCTATATGGCGGATATTGTAGATCCCCATCAAGAAAACCTGCAGTCATGCCCATAGCTTCAACAAACTCATATGGATATAGGCCAGAAACCCAGAACACGGTGTTTCTTGGCGCCATACATACCGCAAATGCCAGACCGCCCGACGTCATCGGAACGGGCGCGCTGGCTGCCGGATTACCGGTAACGCTGAACGGTTCGCCTACCCAAGAATCAGTTTCAAATCGGATTCTCAGTGTTTGAAGCAAAAGATTTTCAATTGTGATCCCATCATCTCCGTAGGTTGCGAGAATATGGTTGAATAATTGCGGGCTTTGATTAATGGCATTCGCAAACGCCTGATCCAATTGAGGCGCGGTGTCAAGTAATGCAGCCGGACGGTCGTTAATGTATACAGTCCACATACGAATTCATCCTTCTATGTTTGCTTAAGCGGGGGATATAATGACATAGGATGTGGCATCCGCGCAGGATATTCCCGATGTAACCAGTGGAGCAAGACAAACCTTCAGAATATCCCAAGGTTCATACTCCTCGGGATGTGGAAGTGATACATTACCGTCTTGAAGCTCAAATAACGCCGTAGGGTTTTGGTTTTCGCCGACATCTACATACCCTCCGTGACGTGTAGGGGCATCAATGGCGCGAAATTCTAAACGAACATATTCGTTAGAGGCGTTGGTAATAGTGGTTTGCAACCCTTCTAAATTGGGTGCATCCACGATCGTAAATTCAGGTAAATTGATATTTTCCCAAAGGGTTTCATAAAGGTTTTGCGAGCACGGCCATATACCTCTTGAAACCCCGTTCACGAAGACTTCAATATCGCTGTTATAATTATCACTGATAGCTGGATCAATAATCGAGGTAATTATAGTAACAGAAAGGGTAGCACCCTCGCACGAGATTAAATCATCCGGAATTTCGCCTATAGCGCAACAAGTGACACAGCCGTATTCTGCCCATGGGTTAAGCTTATCGACTATAATAAATCCATGATCAATTTTAGTCATTTCGGGTTCTTAGATGCTGTGCTGTTATTTTATTTAAAATTATTCTGCTTCCTGAAACATGTCATATAAATCTTTGATTGAAATGTCTTTTTCGAGTCCGTTCTCAAATTTGATAGTAATCAAAGAATCTCCCGTTACGCAATATTCTTGATCGAAACGGTCCATATTATAGTTTAGCGTCTGCAGAGTTTCTTCTTTCCAAGCTTCATCACGGCTCGGGACATCAGACCATTTTACTTCGATTAATTTAAATCCATTGATGCCGCTTTTAGCACCAATATAATATTCGTAGAAGTGATTTAATCCCTTAGGGGTAGAAGTGATAATCAACTTAGTAGACTTACCAGATGAAAGTACTGGCAACACAGACGCTGAGAAATCTTCCCAGTTCTGGATAAACGCGCACTCGTCGATATAAAGAAGCGAGCAATTCCGAGCAATAAAGCCGTTTGTATAAAAACTGTGGGTGTTCTCTACATTATACGCGTCATAGACTTCTTCTGATTCATCTAGCTGGACAATAGATAACACAGTTTGTCCATCAAAAGTTTTCATTCCAATTTGAAGATCTTGGACTTCGACCCATTCTTCGCCACTCATTAAAAATCTGTGATCGTCAGTTGCTTTAATACTTTGGCCATTTTCTAGAGTAACAAGAAAAACGGGCTTCATTCCTTGAGAAATAAAACCTTTAAAGTTTTCAAATTTATTTTGGCTTAATATTTTCATAAAACTAACAGTGTCGTCTTTAATAAAGTATTCAATGCGGGAAAATTAGCGTAATCAATATTTTGCATCCAATCAGAGTTTGCTAATTCTTTTTCTAATTCTTCTGCCTCTTTTCGATTATCGGTCAACAAAATAAGTTCTTGCGAAAAATTAATTGGGCCATATGTCTCAATTGCCTGGCGAATCGCGTTTCCAGATCCTAAATAGCCAGAATCAAAAATTGATCCAAATTCTGATTTATTGGTTATAATTCTTTCATTGTTTTTAATGCAATGAAATCCAATATATTCTTTGTTATTGACTTTATTGACAGTTTTATAAACTGAATATAGCATTGGCAATCTCTTTATATTATTGAGAGAACATTAACTACTATATACATGTTCATCATACATAAAATCAGAAATATGCGTCTTAAAATAGTTGATTGAATTGTAATAATAAGACTCTATTTTCTCTCCGGATAGTGTTTCATCTTCTAATTCTAAGCAAATATTAGAATCTCCAGAAATACACGATTTTCCCCGGATTCCGTCTGAACTTGTAGCAGCAGAAACAATTTTAGATCCGTTTTCAAACTCAATGGATGTCTTATTCCATTCAACCACACCCGGCTTTAGCCACATTGGAAGATATTCATAAGCTAATTTAATACGACCAAGAACTTCGTGGGCAGTAGCAGCTTTATTTCCCAACACGAATGTTGTTTTGTGTTCATTGAACAGCGCATAATGCAATACAATAACTGTTGCGATCGTAGTTTTGCCGATCTGCCGAGATGTTGCCAATAGCAATTTATTTGTTTCTAAATACGCGTTTGCAGCTTCTTTTTGAAAGTCGTACAACTTAATTGTCTGCAGGCCGTCATCAAGACTTACAATCTTAAAATAATTCTCTGCAAAATATGAAGGAGAATCAAGGCACTTTTTATATTCTTCCAACTGCTCTTGAGTTAAAGAATATCGCGAACCCGCTTTAGGTAAATTGTTATTGCCATTATAGCCGCTAGCTTGTTTGTTAGAACTCATTTTTGATTATTCAAAACCTTCTCAAGCAGACTTTCTAGTTGATTGATGCGATTTTCAAGATATTCAATTTTATCTTTATTTCGCTCTTTCTCTTCCTTTTGCGCCATAAACATAGCAAATGCTTCAGTGTCGCAATTAATAATTGCTCCACTGATAACATCTTTCTTTAGTTCTTTATGGTCTTTAACCGATACTAACCGTTGTCTTTTCATGTTGCGGTCATCAATGCGATTGCGCGATAGTTTTTAATTTTCGGTACATTGACAGGACTAGCTCGCATAACAATCATCACTCTGAACACGTTCCATTGAGAAACCGGAGTAGTCATAAACGAATATTGCTGCGTCATGTATTCATTCGCGTTATCAGATTTTAACAGAGTTCCGCCGACCGGAGTGACTTTCGTCCAAACTGCGTCTGACTTAATCTGCCCTGTTCCGACTTGAACGTAAACTGACAATTCACTGCTTCCTGGAAGAATGGATTCAAAAAATATTTTAAGCTCATTCGCAGGATTGATAAGAGTTACAGGTTTTTGCAAATAAATCGCCGGAGAATGATTAATGTCAACAGTAGTTGTTGATCCTACGTAATAATCATTCTGATTCACAACATTCAAATGAGTTTCTAGACCGATTGAATTCATATTGATAATCGGAGAAATCGTATCGAATTCGGACGATAGCTCGCAATCTATAGTAGCTCCGCCGTCGTTATCAGAGCGCGTCGCATACATATTTTTGAATTCAATGATCGAATCAGGTCCAAGATCATACACGGTGTTGTCTAGAACTTCACCGGCTTGAGTTTTACCTTGGAACTTATATGATAATGAAGTATCGTCAATTACAACATCAGAACTCAACAGCTGAGCAGAAGTATATGCATTAACCCAGCCAGAGATCCACGAATTTGTTCCGCCGATAGATCCACTCGAAGTCGCTGCAGCATTGTCCTTGATTGGAAATTTAACATAGCCCTGGCCAACTTCAGAAATAATGCAAGTCACTTCGTTCAAATTCGCGGTTGGCACTCCGAAAACGGTTCCAAGAGCAACAATATCTTCGTCTAAGTAGAGAATAAACGAATCGCTCGACTTCCAGCCGTGCCCGTCAATATATAAAGTTGCAATATCAGATCTGGCAGTAAGAACAATCGAATCAGGTTGAAGAATTTTGCAATACGGATTAGAATACAGATTCTTAGCAGCCGAATTTACAAGCTTGACACTACCTGCAATTTTCGACGATGAATTTGTCTTAAATTTGCAACGATTAATTCGGAATTTAAGATCTTTGGTTTGCTCAGCATTCCAAGTTCTTGAATTCTGGGAAATAAACATTGTCCCTAGATATGGCTGCTTAGAAATAATCTGACCAGTAGGATCAACGAAGTCTGTGGGCAGATACGCTTTTTGGCCTAGTTCGGAGCACCAGATTTGAGTTTTAGTTGTATTGCACATTACAACAAAACAATATTCGTCATTTGAAGGCAAAAACAACGGAGTATGGAAGCTAAAATTGGTAGGAACTGATCCATTCACTGATGTTTTGATTTTAGAGCCAGGCAATTTTGTCCAAGCATAATCATATAGCAAATCAGTATTCGGATAGCCATTCGTCATACCACGAATTTGAACCAATACTTCGTCGTCAGGATCAACTTCTAAAAAGTACAAATCAATTGACTTGATGAACACGCCTTTTGAAGATTGAACTGTGTCTGCATAAAAGCTTTGAGCAACCGGATCTCGATAATATTGAACAGTTCTAGTCCTATCAATACTATCTTGGATTGTTGTTACGGTATTGATTGTGTTTGTCGTGGTAATTTCTGTTCTATACCCGAATGCATTGTAAATTGATTGAGCAGAAGTAGATTCGGGAATAATCGGATCGATAGAATCAGTTAATTTGAAGACCCGCTTGCCGGTTTTGAATTTACCTGCTGGAAGATCGAAATATCCAACAATATATCCGTTTTGAGACGCTCTAAGGTCTCCTAATTGCAGATTAGGAGACCCGGAGATTTGCCGGCACAGTCCAGTAATATTTTCATTGTCAAATGTCGCAAACAATTTGGCGTTCGGCTTTAAACCGGATCCGCTAAAATAGATTCTTCTGGCCCGCATATACGGAATGATAGAAGACGTTTTATAAATTATAGTTGACGTGGTCGTGTCGACATTTACATTCGTTGTAATATCCGAATTAGTCGTAATAGTGCTGCCACCTGCGCCGGCACGTTCTTCAGTTTTGTTTGAATGCTGGGACCAGGTCACATTAGTTCTGTCATAAAGATAGCTAATGCTCGGCGCTTCAATTACGAAATCTTCTGATAATGCATCCGGATCAACGTAAATATCTTCAGCGACAAGAGTTGGGTCTTGGGGCTGAACGAAAAACGACGAAGTCGACGATGCAGTCGGAATCAACTCAGCATTGAATCGTTTCTTATTTTCTAATCGACTGGCGGCAATTCTTCTTCTTTGTGCATCAACCAAAGGCCGCCACTGAATAATACCATTAAACTGACTCATTTTTAAAATTTCTCAATTAAAGTTTCTTTAACAATCGGATCAATAACGTTTGTAGTTGATGTATAGATGTTGTTTGTATATTTAAGTTCTTCGTGCCAAACATCCGTAGACGGATTCAGCGTAATTGTTCCGGTGCCATAATTATATGTAAGAACCGGCTGAACTTTAATCACGGTAGATCCTAGACTTTGTTCAATATAGGGAACTTCTTCATAATCTAGAGTCAAATGCCCAGAGTCGTTATGGAATCTAACGTTTTCCATATTCTCATATTGACCGGTTGATGATCTTAAAAAGTCCAGTTCAATAAATTCAGATTTGACTTTTGGTCTAATTGCTTGTTCTTTTAAATGGTATGCTACACCGAAATTTTCATTTGAAATATCAGAAGTATCCGATGTTGAAAAATTGTCTACAATGTATCCAGACTTGAATCGATTATAAAAGTTGATCGACGCGGTATCAGATTCAAGCTTGTTCAGCAGAGTCATTTCTTCAACAGTTTCTAAGCGAGATTCAAGGATACCAATATCTTTCATGGTATATCGCTTATGCTTAATTTTCTCAGATACTACCGAATTGATACTGATTGTATACGGAGCAATTTTAAGAGTATAGATTGTAATAGCATCTTTTAATTCTGGAGGCAATTTCGGGTTAAAACTGGGTTCACCCTGAACAAGCGTAATATTACCGCCCGAAGTCACCATAACGCGATCATATCTTCCTAAGTAGTACTCAACAATAGACGAAATCCATTGATTAGGCTTAGAAAAAATATGATTGACCGAATCTAGAGAATATTTTCCGCCGGTAACCGGCTTCGAATCCGGTCTAAAGTCAACAACAGCCCCTAAAAATAGAGTTTGGCCTGAGCTTGTACGATAATATGGAATTTTGCCGTATTCTAATTTAGTCGCTGGAGCATTACCAGTTTTCGTGTAATACGAATCCGCTGAATAATAGTGACCCGGGCTGTGTTCAAAATATCTGTATTGAACAGTAATCCCAAAGTTCCCCGTGTTCGGAAGAGGACTCTGGATAATTAATCTTGCATTGTCATAATACGAATCTCTTGCGCCAGTGTCAAAAATAAATTTAGACGTCAAATCATTATTGGGATTAGCTGTTTCCCAGATTTTAATAATTTCGTGACCATCTACTTTAGCCAGTTTAACTTCAGTTGCACCAGAGGGAATTGAAATATTTTCAAGTTTGACGGTGCTAGTTTTCTTACGCAAGATAGGATTATCGTATCTTACATAAGTTCCAACGTTGACTTTGTTATTGCCACCAACTAATTCATTCGGAACAGTAATGACAACAGAAGATCCACCTGATTGCGAACTAATGCTTGTTGCAATTCCAGATTTTCCATTTCCATAGATATAATACATGTTCAAGTTGGTAGAATCAAATATGCCACCGTCGGATAAATCCAGTGTCACCGTGTTGTTGTTGACAGGTTTCTGCTCAAATTCCTTATAGCCAAATACGCCAGCAACCGCGGCAGACTTCGCAGCACCAAAGGGCAGGTTATAGATTAACGTAGAGTTATACGCATTGATTGCGTAATCTTCAGGCAGTCCAGAAAATGTTCCGCTAAAAACCGACGAAAATGAAGTTGCTGTGCCTAATTGAACAGTCTTAACAGAATTAAAGCCTTTATTCGCATTAAATTCAATATTTGTCAGATACAGTTTCAATTTATTGATCGGAGCAGAAAATGGCTCAATGCCAACTACTAGAGCAGATCCAACAATTGCTAAAGCAGTATCTTTAAAGACGATTTGACTGCCAATTGCAACGTTTCCAAGAACCGGAGTTACGACAATATAATTGCCATAGGATAATTGCACAGAGAAATTATCTACGCTTTTTGTTGTTCTTGCTTTCGGACAATCTACTCTGGTTGTTCCATCTAAGCGGACTTCCCAGCCGCGCACGTACGCTACGCCAGGGTCGAATTGCAGGCATAGCAGATCTTCTCGACCGCCTTTAGCGGCAGTATACGCGCCGTTATTATTATCTACAGCCAAATGTTCTCGAATATCCAAATCAAATGTGTCGACTACATAATCTCCGGATTCGTCATAAGTGCGTCTAGCTAGAATCGACATAATTGTCGGAAGAATCGAACTTTCTTCTTTCGGCTTAACTGCAATTTCGTCTTGGTCGATATGAAGCAGCGAAATAAAGTTTTGTAAATCTGATTCGGGCAAATTGTCTTTATCGACTAGAACCCCAGTGATTTGGTATCTATGCGCACCAGGGGCTGATTCATTCGGACTACCCGTCGCGTTATCATATAGACTAGGATCCATTTCTGGAGTTACCACAGTTTCTACAATTTTAACACCGATTGTGTATGTTTTATCTGTAATATCTTCAATGTTATATTTGCTAAGAATTAATGCTTGCTCTTGAACTCTAACAAATGTCTTTTTAACATACAAAATACCAGCCGATAACGTCACAACAGATCCGAATCCAGTGTACGACGGATCAGCTCCTAGTCTATGAGATTCAATAGATCCATCATTAAATGTAATAATTACGCTCGACGACGCGTCAGGAATTGATTTTCCGGTTAATTTTCCAGCTTTTGTGTATTGAACATACAGAGTAGGAGGGTCCGAATCAACTGGAGGCACAACAAACAGAATTTTACCTTCAACCGCATCGGCGGCTGTTCCGGCAGTAAATGTCGCCCCAATGTAGCTTTCTAGGCTATTATTAAAGGGGCTTGTTCCATTAATGCCAAAAGCTAGCTTAAGGTATGCCATCTTTTTATTATAGGTAGCTTTGGCACCGATAACTGAAGATTTATCAGCAATAATATAGTCAGACAACGATGCAATTTGATCTTGCAAAATTGTCTGCATCTGATTTAATTCACGAGTTTGTACAGATCTCGCCGGAACAAACAGAATACGGTGGAAGTTTTTATTTTGATCAAAATCATCAAAATAAGGAAACTTGCTGAATGATCTTAAAGTAGACAAAGACATTTATAATAAAATCCTTAAACTGTACTGGTATTTATAGACGCGTTTGACACTAAAAATTCAAAACGAGCCTATATTTTTCAGACGAATCTTTATAGAACGATTTAGCCTGAATATTTTCATAGTAAAGAACATTCACGGATTTTTTAACATCTGGAGAATAATCAACACGCGTAATAATTTTTTCATTCGCCGGATTAGATTTTAATGCAATTGTAGTGTTTTCGCAAATATTATCATTATTATCAAAAACGCCTCTGAGATATAAAATCGAGGTATTATTATCTAGTACTTCTTTAGCAACAACAGAATATTCAGCGTTACCGTTAATAATAACAACGTCATTAACAGCAAAAGCATCCTCAGTCACAGTAATTTTATGCAAAGTCAGCAATGATGATTTAATATCCAAATTGTCATAATCGCTGCGCAACTTATTTGCTAATCCTACTTGGTTGTACGAATACGAATCAGGAATATATGCCGCGTTCTCATTTTTCATTGATTTGGTAATAATGACCGAATTCACATTCAGTTCTTTAAAGAAATTAGAGCCGTGGCCGTCTTTTCCGGATGTGTGGACGATTCCGGAAAATCCTGAGCCATTTCCAGAAACCGTTATAGTTGCAGAGGTGTATCCAGATCCGCGTTCAACAATTTTAAATTTAGATATTGATCCATTGATAACGATCGGAATAACTTGAGCTCCGAACCCATTGCCTTCAATTGTTGCAGTTACTGACCCAGTGTAACCGGATCCTGGATTTTGGACTTCGATATATTCAATTTCGCCTTTTTTAGAAAACTGCTCGATTTTCTTAATATCCGTGTTTGATGTAAAATCTACAGGGACATATGATGTTGACAGAAAATTTGAAATCTGATATTTGTTCAGCGCGTACATATACTTCCAAATATATCCATCAGAGGTTTCAAACAAATTGATGGTCGTGCCAGTAGGCTTTACCGTAGACTGCTGGCCGCCATTATTATAGACGCATTTATAGACAATATTGGAATCTGTTAGTACAATATTTCCGGGTTGATAGGCATTATTTTGGACCCAACTAACTCGAGCAAATGCGAGAGTAACATCTCTTTGAGAGATATTAAAGAAATTCATAAAATCTGGAGTCGAATCAGATTTAGCTTGGGCCAAAAACATAAACACGCTTCCGCTTTTTAGATATTCATAAGAAGCGGAACAAAACAAACTTGTATAATTAATCATTTTAGTTACCGATTACAAGAATCATAATGCCGTGCTGCATCATGTGCGAATTTGGAGCTCCGGCCCACGACAAATTGCAAGAAGTCAAATTCCACCATTTAATGTATGGAATATTTCCTTCTATCCCGTTTTGCGTAGTGATCATAGTCGGAGGAGAAATATAATAAACGTTATGTGTAAATGGAGTATTAAATAAAATTTCGCATCCATCTACATCGCTGGCTGTCGGGTAATAACGTATCCATTGAAAAGTGAGGTTTGCGAATCCGGAATTAAATGAAAACGTTCCACCTGGCGTAGCGCCACCAAAAGTGTTTGGCGTTATTAGATCAAAAATCTTAGTTTGCAAAGAATTAATATCTGCCGCGTTTTCATCAGTGTCAGTTCGTAATGCATCAGCACGCTCTTGAAGATCAGTAATATTGAATTCATTGACATCTGCTCTAACATCTAAAATGTTTGTGTCGATCTGAAGCTGCGAAATATTAGAAGTGATCATCTGAAAATCTTGGGCATTATTCAAATTAACGTTGGTGATCATGTCCGTCAAATCATCAACGTTTTGTTGAATGCCGGCAAGTAATTCTGTTCTTAAATCATCATCTTTTTGAGTCATTAAGTTAGTCATTTCAGTTTTAGCATTGTTAATTGAATTATCAACGTATGCTGTTCCGGCAGAACCGGTATTGAGAATTTCGTTAATCGCCGCTACAATATTGGATTTATTGCTTGTCTGAAGATCTGAAAGTGATCCAATCGTCCCAGTGACTAAATTTTGAATTTTTGCGTCAGCGGATTGACTCGTTTCCATCGTGCTTTGAATAATATTCAGGGCATCAAATAGGAAGAAAATGTTTTCTCCTAATTGCCGAGTCGCGATGTTCGCGTTTCCGTTTACGCCGCCGCTAATAACTTGGCCGTTCTCAACCATATTAATAGCAGTATTCCATTTAGGTGTAATAGTAAGATCAGCCATTTAAAATAGTCCTATTAATATTTCTTAAGCATGAAAGAATTGGTTGCACGAGTATATATAATTTCGCCTAAAGCAAATCCGTCTATATCCGCGCCAGCTTGACTATTATCAGCCATAGCTTGGAAATTCAAGACTTGTACAGCTTGGCCGCCACTATTGATCCAGGTAAATCCATTTTTTACCATTGAACCATTTTTATATGTTTTGAATGATACATTAAACATTCGATCAAAGGACATACCAAACCAGAATGCATTTAAAGAAACTTTAAGTTCATTTTCGGTAAATGCAGTTTTCATAATATTGACGTTACACATAACAGCTTCTGAGCCATATGTCGTATTATCACCGCCCCAGCTTAGATATTCTTCGTCATTAGGCAGTCGATTCCAGCCGACAGTTTTGATTTTGCGATCCGGGGACGAAATATATGTCCGGGTATCAAGATCTACACCATTCGAACCGGTCCAGGAATATTCAATAACAGCATAATCAAAATCGGATAATGGTATATCACCAGGGCCAGCAGGAAGTTGCGTAGGCGTAGGCGCAGGCGTTGGAGTAGGCTCAGGCAGAGAATCCCAAAGTATTGTTTTATCCGGGATTTGAGTTAAAAACGTTCCGCACATAATTCCGCCATTAGTGTACAATCCAATGGCATCCGGAAATGCTAAAATTCTGTTAGGAAATATAACAGTGCCTGCCAGTGAAATAACTTGAGCACCTTCTGTCAATAAAGCGCTAGGTATTTCAATTACTCCGTGCCAGTTGTTATTTCCATTTTGCTGCCAGGACGAAGGCGCAGGAGACACCAGAGTAGGATCTTTCGTATGGTTAAAATCTGGCAAGGGATGGCCAAGGATTGACACCGGTTCAATTACAACTGAATCGTTTGATGTTTTAATTGTAGTTTCAGTAATTGTGCTAGTCTGAGTGTTTAAATTATCGTTTACGTAAATTCTAATTTTAGCGGCTTGATTAAAATGGGCTGCGCTTCCATACACAGAAATTTTAAGAACATCCAGATCTTCATTCCATCCAATCTTATCGGCGGTCCAGTTTGGATATGTCGGTGGATTATTTTCTAGTGCGGGAAATAATTTTCCAAACTGGCACGCGTCAGCCAGAGCCGAAGCTTCGATTGATACAGGCGCGTTTCGAGCGTCAATCGAAAGATCAACAATTTCGCTATTTTCATAAAACATTTTAGTTCCAGCCGGATGAACTAAATCTGTTATAGGCTTTTTAAATCTCACAAAATCAATATTCGTATTAATTACGTATGAATATTCTTGATAAAAATAACCATCATGGAGTTTCCAGTCGTCTGATAAAAATGATCTCTCAGTGTTATATTGGCCGCTTTCTTTATAGACCGCCTGATTAATTAATTCAATTGTAGCAACTTTACGCTTTTGAGCGTTTGCTCTAAAGACGGAAGTATATCTAACGACAGGGCTTAGAATCGAGCACTCGCATTCTTGATAATAGCTCGGATTGTTGTTCTGATTTGCATAATACGGAACATCCTGAAGGTATTCGTCAGTATTGAACATGAGAATATCATCAAGATTCAATTCGGGCATAGAGTATAGGTAGTTATATCCAGAATCAAGAATTTCGATTGATAATATTTTTCCAGTTAATGGATCAACAGATCCAATCTTAGCTGAAAAATAATACCCATCTCCTGGAGATTTTATATTAATTTTTTTGTTCGCAATATACCCAGATCCGCCGTCGATAATTTTATATGAGCTCAAAGAAGGAATAACTCGAGCCGATAATTTCACCGGGTTTGCTGGATCTAGAGAAGATATTTTGACAATTTCATCTAATTGAAATTCGCCATCAAGCAGTTCTAAATGAAGTTCAATCATGTTTGCATCGTAAGATACAATATCTGAAATAAACGCTGAGGTCTTTGAAGTTACTCCAGTTATTGATTTTCCAATGATTGATTCAGAAGTGTCTAATTCTCCATCGGAGTTTAAATCAAAAAAGTTTTCAATTTTTATTAAAAACCTGCTCGACCATTCTCCGTCAGAGCTTTTTAAAATGTATTCGGACGGGTATGTAATATCTACATCGTCTGAGTCATAAAGAACTTTGAATAAGAATTTAAAACTATCTAAAGATCCTTTACTATTATAGAATGCATGCGTAAATTGTAAAAAGAATCTTAAATTCGTATGAATATCATCAGGAAACAACCGCATCATTTCAGATTTGAATGATTTTAGATATTTTTCGTCTGCCGTAGAAATATCGATCGAATCAGCTAGTAATCTAGATTCTTTATAGTATTGGCCAGTTTCTTCGCAGAATCTATAGTATGCTTCAAATAAATTAGCAAAATGAAGGTTTTCGAATACAGATACGGGAATAACCTTCTCGATTGTATTCGAAATTGTGCGAAATTTAGATTCTACAGTCATTATTGCCTAGATTGATTAATTTTCACGTCGGAAATATTTATAATGCAATTTTTATCCGATTTAATATTTTGCGATGCCGGTTTAGCATACAGCATTGTGGATAATTGCCGGATTGATAATTTTGATGAATCGATAACGATCAAACCAGTTTCGTAATTAATCGTTCCGATGTCCGGGTCAACGGTGATGCTTTGGTTGTCAAAGAAACTAATGATTTTGATAATTCCGGAATCGTCGATTATTTTGCATTTTGAAAAATTGTTAAATGTAAATTCTGCAGATGCGAGTGACCCAGGAACAATCGCGTTATAAAATGGCAAAGAGCTGTTAGATAATTGATTAAATCGTCTTTTCAGAATGTACGAAACAGAGTTCGAGATAATGTTCTTATTCGATTGGTCAATCGCTGCAGTTAATCTAGAATATTCAATATGACTGTTGAACGTAGATTTTTCTTTAAAATAGTTCTCAATAGCAGATTTCGCGTCTTGATTAATAGTCCCATTAGATCCTTGCCATTTGACATTGACTACAATGTCTAGCGACAAATAATCAGGATCAACGATTTCGGGTTTGATCGTTAGAATGTTTTTGCTTTGGATGTATTTCTTAATTTCCTTCTTATCGTAGTCACTCACAAATAATCCGTATTTTGGCTGGATTGAAATGAAGACTTTACCGAAGATCGGCGGAATATTATCTTCGCCTGGCCATACATTCATATTCGCATAATTCGGATATGCTTGTTTAGCAAAATGTTGATAATCATTTAGAGTTACTGCTCTGCCTTGAGCTTCATAAAATAATTTAGCGTTGTACTTAATAGAATCATTTGATTCTGACCATGCTCCGCCAGCGGCTGGAAAGAGTGGAATAATAGACTCAACGGTCATATTCTCGATTCGAGTCGCTTGATTAAAAACGCCGACATTATTTGCGCCAGGACCTGATGAAATAATATAAGCAACTTTGATAATTGAGCCAACTGCAGGTTTTTTGCCTAAGACGCCGTCGCCGAATGTGATTTTCGGATAACCAAATTCGTCTTCGCTTAAAAAGTAATATCTAGAATCTTTAGAAATTGCTAACGAATCTTTTTCATATAGTGTATATTCTTCAAAGTCGCTGATATTATCTGTAGAATCATCAACATAGACGGATAATAAACTAGTGTCAACATTTAAATTAGGAACTGATACTCCGGTTAATGTGACGTCATCAGTTGTGTCAATTTCTCCGAACTGTTTTTGCGTAACTACCCGATATTCATGAATCAACAATCTGCCTTCATAAATTCGCATTGTGTCGGAGACATATTTTCCGGTGGTCGGATCTTTAGTTGCGACATAGTCTCGCATTGTGTTAAAAACATATGATGATGCATTAGTCGACGACAGAAATGTAGTTCCCGCCGGAATTAGGACAACATCTTCTGTTACAGCTGGTCCGGCATTAAATGTCACTACAATATCAGAAAATGCGGATTTAGCGGATGTTGGCCGATAGCCAAGCTTTGACGCGTTTGAAATGATATTCTGACGCTTGATTGCGCTAACTAAATGCTGCTCATTAGCAACCATATTTAGCCAGAATGAATTTAGATGCGTATTATACGATAATAGATCTAGAATAACATTTAATGCAGCTCCGTCAAAGTCATAATCTTTTAAAGTATCTTGAGATTTTAAAAATACTTTCAAAGACTCTTTGATTGATGTAAAATCTGGAGACGGAATCGGTAAAGAATTTACACTATTTGACGTCGGCATTTATAAAATTCTCGTATGTGTTAGGCGCGATCTAAAAATATAATAAACGTTGATGTTTCATTAACAATTTTGATATTGTAGGTAACTGAAATTTTGACTTGGTATTTTTCTAAAATACTTTCAATGTCTATATTTAAAACATTAATGCGAGGCTCGTGATTCGCAATATGGATTGAAATTTCATCTGCAATGTTTTTTCGCGTGAACGAATCATTTATATCGAACAGATACTTATGAATGTTTGCGGAAATATCGTAGGACGTATACGGGCGCTCGAATAGCATAGATGTCATAATAATCTTTAGAGATTGATTGATGGCAGCGATCCCAGATACGACGGCAATATCTCCGGTCAGTGGATGAGGCTTTCCGGTAATTGACACGTCTTTGTATATCGAAGTTCGGCTCTGCAATTTGTTTTTGTCGAGTTCTAATTCGCCAGGAAGATTCACATTTGAACGAGAGATAGTTTCTTCTGGAATAACTGGCTGCTTAGCATCATACGAACCAACAATGATATTGCCAAAAACTGTATTAGAAGCAGTTTGAGAAAATATCTTATTGAATCCATTAGAAAAATTGACAATCACGAATTCAGAACTAATCGGAAGACCGTCTAATTCAGTTATAAGCATATACGGAATATTAATACTTCCTGATCCGTATACTAAAATAGATCCAACAGTCTTTTTCAATGGATTGGCAAAAATTGCATCAGAGGCATCAAAAACGTAAGTCGATGGGCTTACTTGAGTTTTTGTTGGATTTTCAATTGTGTTTGTTGCAATAATATGGCTCGAAATCTGCGCAAATGTGTTGTTATTAGTAAACACGTAAGACGAATCAACTAAACAAATTTTAATTGACGAGTTCCATCCGGTCAGCATTAAATTAAACTTGAGGTATTTGTTAATAACCATCTTACGCTAATCTCTTATACTTAAATTGTTTTGCAAGAATATTAAAAGCTTTTTTCACCTTAAAGTTTATATTCGATTCAGTTTCAAAATTTATGTCACCCTTTGAATACACGTTAATAGATCCGTTTGGATTTATTTTAATATAGGATCCACTTCTGTGCATCAATAGAATAGATTCTTTGCCGGGTTCATCAGAGTGGCCAATAATATGACCGGATTCAGTGTGTTCTAAATGAGTATATGGAAAACCTTCTGCATTTTTGGATGTATTGATTCCCATTGGAGACTTTTCAGAATTCGGCGGTTTTGCTGCGTATGCTTCTCGTTGGTCTTGAAAACCTGTCGATTTTTTACCAGGAGAATCAATAACCGAGTTTCCATTCACGGATAACTGGTGGGTAATAATAGGAATTTGCTGATCAATACCATCCGCGAAAAATCCAAATACGGTTGCACCATCCCAGACATTTGGCATAGCATTTGGAGCAGATGTCAAGGGAATAGCAACTTGAGCCCAAGGTAAATGTTCTGTTGGAATTTCTGATAAATTTTCAGAATGTTTTCCATATATCCGAACCTGAAGCCGACCTAGTTTCAATGGGTCATTTCGATTTTCAACTACGCCATAAAAATGATAAAATCCTGAATCGCCTGCGACGTTATGAGATTTTCTTTCCATTATATTGACCGCTCTTTTTCAATATTTTCTTTAATCGATTTAGTATATGTATCTTTGGAAAACTCCGCAATAACAACCGAATCGCCTTGTCGGATCAATTTTCTTAGTGCAGTGACTAGATATTTTCCTTGAATGTACTTGTCGTATTCAATAATATCAGATTCTTGTTTGACATTCGATTTAGGTATTGTAATATCAACCATGTCGCCGACCGCGATAGTTGCATTGAATGGCAATTCTGCATGAATTTTCGGGCCATTTCGATAGCTTGTCAAAATATTATACCGTTTAGCGAGAACGTCATTCTTGGTTGATGCATTTTCTGGATGTTGAATTACAATCTTATAGACAGAATCATTCGACTTGAATTTGAATTTTTCTGTAGTTGTTTTCAAGTCTGGATTTTCTGAGTTAATTCTTTTAATCTCTTTGTACTGATCTCCAAAATGGTCATATGAATTATCTTCGGTCATTTTTCGATTCAATAAGTCCAGAGTTTTAATTTTAACTCCGTGGGTACCAGTAAGCATGTTATTCAATTTATTCGCAGGAGATTCATATCTGTAGTTTTTGATCACAAACATTCTACCTACGTTCGACTTAATAGACGCATCTCCAATGTAATATTTGATTGCGGGCTTTTGAATCAACGTTTCAATACTTTCATAATAGAATCCGGAAGAATTTTCATAAAACAGAAATGATCCTTTTTCGTTCTTAGCAGAAATTGATCTAGAAGTCATGCTGCTAATGACTTCGAATGGACTCAAATAAGTTGAGATGTAATTCTGAAGACCAACAGTTTTGGCTATACTGATTTTCTTATCAGATTTTAATCGAGAAAATGCATCGGCAACTATATCAGATGCAAGTAGTTTCTGATATGATTTAGAATACCTGATCGATTTGCTCATCAGCAATTCTTCAGAACAAAATTCTAATATGTATGTTGACGTTTTTTCGTTCGCAAATTCTTTATTGGGGACTGAATAGACATAAAATTTCTGAGTCACCACGTCAGACACATAGTCTTTATATTTGATCGTTAATTCTTCTTCGCCAATAATCGGAAACGTAGAATATAAATCCACCGAATCGACAAGTGTCATATTTCCGTGAATGACTGGCATAAAAATATCTTCTTGGATATTCATCTCAATAAAGAACGGAAGCAGCGAAGTTTTCTTTCCCCATTGATTTGTTAAAATAATATCAACAATTTCAATGAATCCAGCATGATAATCTTTATTTTCAATATTAGATGCCATCGTATTTTATCAACGCTCTGGTGTTTTTAATGGATTGAAGATTGTTTTCAAATTCAGCTAAAAGATAGTTGATGTAAATTTTAGAAATCAATTTAACGTTTCTTTTAGATTCATTTAGCGCGTGTTCATAGTCGTAAATGCTAACAGCTCTTCTATATGCTACGGGAAGATTGTCATACGTTGCTTTATCTAATCTGACTCCTAGAAAGTCTTCGTAGTGATGCGTGACCTCTTTCAAATCAACCGCGTTTGCAACTTCATATTTCTTCTGAAGATATAAATGCAAATCTTTTGAATTCAATGGCAAATCGTAAATCCAGTCAAAAATTTGACTTGACATCATAACGACCCAGGATAGCCGAGAATCTCCATAGTATTTTTGAGCAACAATATCAACTCGGTCTTCGTCATTCCAATAATAGTCATAATACGAATCTGGATTAGTTTTAATAATTGATTCCACAATCTTAAATCTAATCGTCATATCAACCGTCAATACTTCTTTAGATCCTAATTGACCATCGATAGGATAATGAATTTTCGGAAAATTTTCAAAGTAATTAAGCATTCTTATAATTCTTTATCGTGGTGGATTTTGAGCATTATCAGTAGCCGATTCAACTCTTTGCTGAGTATTATCCGGAGGATTTTGCGTAGTTGGTTCTTGGCCACCTTGATCCGGAACTAATCCGCCCGTTCCAGTCGAAGTTGGGCTATTTGGATCCGGTTGACCTTCGCCCGTACTAGGGGTAGGCGTAGTTGATCCAGACTGGCCTTGCGAGTTTTGAAGCAACTTAGTAATATCAAAATTAGGATCTTGCTCTTCGTTCGGATTATACGTCTGATAAATTTCAGTTTGACGAAGATATTTCATATCGTTTCTAGTCAGGTTCTGAGCTTCTAATAATTTAAAGCTAAGGGTATATGCGATAGGATATGGATTTTCATCTTGAGTAATTTGAAATATTCCGCGAGTCGGAGACCTGACAACAGAGACTTCACTCAGGAATGAATCGGGAATTTCGATCATTCCCATAATAGGTTTACCAAACGGGGACAAGAATTGCACGTTAAACAAATCGGGGAAATTTAGCAACAATCCACCGACACCGTCTTTTTTGGTGCCCAAAGATGAATCTTCTAAGTGGCTGATGATTTGAAAAATCTGCTCTTGCTCACGCTTATTTCTAGGAGCCATGTTAAATTCAAATAAATGCTCTCTAATTGCGGTTCCAGTATATGCTTGTTGAGACATCGGATTAACAGTGATACCACCATTCACTCGAATATAATTCATAGCTTCTGTTGCGCCATCACCAACAGCTTTATCCCATCCGCCTCCGGTTAAACCGGTAAACAGACCTGCCAGAGTACCAGTTTTAAGAGCATCTACGGCTAATTGAGGATCCCCAAGAATATTGCTTACAGCACTAGTAATTCCCTCTGGATCTGTTGGAATTGCTTTTAAATCTGCCGCATTGCCTCCGAATGATCTAACTAATTTTGACCAAACTGACGAATATGGCTCATAAGACGAGCTAAATGCAGATGGTAGGCCTGACGGCATTGGAAGTTCAATTGTGTACATTTTTTTAATTTTTGATGCATTTTCAGCATCAAGCATTCTTTTATTTCCGGATATATCATTTGCATCATAGCAATATTTGAATGCAGTGATTTTCATAATACAAAAATAGTTATTCGTATTATCTTTATCAGTTCTTAGAGGCCATCTCCAATAATTAGTCTCTCCTTCTTTAGCTCTACCAGATTGAGTTAAAGCATCATAATTCATAACTGCCTGTGGAGAATTAGATACACTCGATGTCGCAGCAGCCTTATTAACTAGCCCGAGTTGGTTGGCGCTATTCGCGTAAATGTTTTGTGATAAACTATTGTCGAAGCCCGTTAATACAAGCGGATTCGACCCAGTGTTTGCGAGTGAATATTCATGACTGGTTCGGTCAAAGTGCGCTGGATTAGTTGTTGCTCCAATAAAATGAAGAATATTGGAAAAATTTGGAGTCTGAATTTGAAAATCGGCCTGAGAGATAGATCCGATTGAAGAAATATGCAACTTCTGAAGGCCATCATTGATTCGATTCGTGATCGATGTATTCAAAGATGCTTGAAACTTAGTTAGTTCATTAGAAGCGAGTCTGCCAAATTTATTGGTAGGCAGCTTAGATTGAATCGAACTTATAACAGAATTGACCGTTTCGGTAGCTTTTGCATTAACAAGACCGCCTAAAGAATTAATCTGCGGCGCAGCGACTTGACCTATTTCTGGAAATTTTTGTCCAATAAGTGTTGCAAATGATGCCATTTTAAAGCATTCTCGTTAATGTAATTCCGTATGTGAATATTTAACGAGAATGCTGTCAGCAATTCTTAGATAATATCCGCCTCATTTTTGTCATGCCGAATTTCAACGAATCTTGGCAAGAAGAGTGTGAAGCCAGTTCCGTTTGAATTCGGAATCTTCCCGTTGTGCCGGACAGTCACGATCTTTCCGACAATAGATTCATTGAGCAGCTCGGTTCGATCACTATCCGTCAATCCGGATCCAACATTAAACTTGACAGATCCGTCAGCCGATTCACAGCAAAGAGCTCCAATCATGTTTTCATATTTGCCTTTGCCGTATTCAAAACCCGTGATAACAAATTCATTATCAATCACGGCTTTAATTTTCAAAGACGATTTAGAACGTTTATGCTCGTAAATGCCATTCAGGTCTTTAACAATAATGCCTTCTTCACCACGTTTCATGGCTTCGGCTGCGTAGCTAACAGCTTCCTCTTCATTGTGTACGATTCTATATTCGGCCAGTTTAACGCGAATCAGACCTTCCTGATTAAACGCGCCTTTGAGTGTTTCAAATCGATCACTCTGAACTCGTTTAGACAGTCCATTTTTAAATTCAGTGTGATCAACAACGTCCCAAAGAGTAATACCAATTTGGCTCTGCTCTTTTTTAGACGCAGTTCCTCGAATAAGCTTAGTGGCAACACCATTTGAAACTTGTCTGGATAATGGCTTAGCTGTGTTTGGATCAATTTGATACAATTCACCGTCAAAAACATATTGCTGATTCTCAGGATCAACCGATAGTTTTCGAGCGAGCATCAAGAATTCATTATCCAATTCGGCATTTTCAATATCGTAAAACTTACCGTTCCTGGTACGATATGCGACCGTATTATTTGTTACAATGACAATAACTCGAGCTGCATCGTATTTGATCTGAGCCATTGCCGGCCATTTGATATTTTTCGCAGTTTTCTCATTATATTCATCGCATCGCATGATTTTAAATTCATGAAACGCAGCTTTATCCGGCCAAATTTTGACAAAAGTAGTTTGAGTTACTCCGGCACGAATATCTCGGTCAAGCAAATATTCCAAAAGTACTCGAGACTCGTAATTCATATTAGCGTACAATTCATCTAGCGCATCCTGGCCAGCATGACCGGTTAGACGCCGATGCGAAATGTCTTTAATGAGATCAAGAGAATGCTCATCAAAAATATCATAACCGCTCGAATTAACATCGGTGTTATCAGGCTTATTGATTCCGCGATACCAATAATTGATATTAGAATCATACACCATTGCGGCATATTCTTTGAAGCAGATCGAATCAAGATGATTCAAATTTTCCAGGATAGCCATTTTGCCGTTTCGCGAGTTCGTATTCTGAAGATTACAAATCACGTTATATACCAGTTTTGAAGGACTCATACCCACACTCTCACTTGAAAGGATCGCTAATGCTGATCGTTGGAAACTTTAAATGATCATCTATATTGATCTTTGGAAGCTTGAAGAGATCATCTATTGAACTGATCTCTGGAAGCTTGAAAGGATCGCTAATGCTGACCACCGGAAACTTGAAATCATCTATGTTGATCGTTGGAAGCTTGACAAGATCATTTATGTTGATCTCTGGAAGCTTGAACGGATCACTAATGTTGATCACTGGAAAATTATAATCCACTGCGACCAAAATGGGTATATTAATTTTGTAAAAGGAAAATCCAAGCATCCCGAGAACAGACTCGCAGAAGTCCATGATTTTCTTCAGCAATGCTCCAGTGATATATGACATCAGTTCTGTTACAAACTGGTGCCACTCGAATTCGCCCGCAAGATTAATTCCAATATCGCTTATAATACTAGTTAAATCAATAACAGAATTAAGCGTATCAAAAATAACTTGCAGTTCCTTTGAATATTCTGCAAATTTAGCTGCAAAACGTGCCTTGATGTCACCTACCACTCCATCTATCATACCGTCTAAATCAATGACAGAATTAAGTATTTCTCTAAAAGCAGCTTCTAGTTCAGAGAAATTTGGCAAAATCAATAATGGCAATATGAATGTGGTGTTGATATTGAGCTTGTCTAGAGCGCTAGTAATCAAATCTGTAATAATTTTGATACAATCAAAAGCATAAAATGCCTTTATTCTGGCTAAAATTTGACTCGCTGCCAATTCGGCCATTTCTAAAGATCTATAGATGCTATCAATGTAAGGAATAGTGATTCCAGATTCGATGGCGCGTATTATTGCATCTTCAAGAGCTTTAGAATCCATAGTCAGCAATTCATCCAAGCCTATATTCAAGACTGGTATTTTCGGAAATATAGAAAAGCCGAGCTGCAGAAATGACAATAATGGTTTTACTAAATTTAAGATATTCGTGAATAGCTGCTGGTTAACAAGATCCATAACAAATTTTTGAATTTCCAGATCAGGTATATTAATTGAACCGTACAATGGGTCCGGCAGACTTCCGAATGTTGGAAGCATTAATAATTCATCAGGATTAAGAGGAATATTCATTAACTGAGATTTTAGATTGTTAATATCGGGTATTAACTCTATAGTTATCGTGTGTGTTCTAAACATTTTAGAAAAATATGCTTTAAGGTTTGTTGAAAATATTTAAGAAAGAATCAGAAGCCGGATTTATTATTTCGTGACCTTTAGGCAAATTATTCTGCCTACCCTATTCTGAACTATTCAGTGCAGGCACTCAAGACTTCAGAAGCGGCTTCCTGCCGCTATATTATTCATCTCACCCAACCAACGGAGCCCTTTGAAAAGCAACCTAGGATTCTATTATACCAATGACCCTAAGCATTGTAAACAGTTTTATGTACGAGTGGCACTAAATGAGTTACCAGTGGTATTTTTGACCAAAGGGTGATCAAAACTCGCAATGTTCTGGCTTAAATCCACCCTAAGACCACCCGGTTCGCCTTCGATCATACCAAGTCAATGAAACTATCATCCACACGGTGTCTCAATCAAACCGAGTGAACCGGTTCAAACCCAAAGCAAAATAAAAGGACCTTCGAAAAGATCCTTTCATTTCAAACTGCCAAATTATTCAAACATAATCTTTAAAGAACTTAGCAGCTTTCTGGTTAATCAATTTCAAAATCACTTTTTTATCCAAATTATTTTTTTGAATAATGTCACTTTCTTCTTTCAATACGTCGTCAGTGACCCATTGCATGAAGTCGTAAGTGAACTTCCCATGCAGTGAATTATGTTTTTCCCGAATAAACTCGATTCCTTGCTTAAGCCGAGCTTCAGTCACTACGAATTCGACAAATTCTTTCTCAGCCGTAATGTCGATTTCAACCGCATTTTGTTTAATTTTCGGTGAATAATTCACTTCAAACTTTTCATTTTTGACTTTAAACATCAGATCGCTAAAATACGGGTCCATTGAATAGAACACGTATCCTTCGCCCAGGCCGGTCACTCCAAAGTGTTTTGCAATATCACACTCAGTCACAGTCTTTTTGGCGATTTCGTTAAGAATGTCCGGATACTTAGTGCTTTCATTGAAGTCAATTTCAAGCTCTTGAGTATCGAAAATGTTAATTGAAAACAGATTCGCATCATGATTTTCCAATTTAGGCATATTCTGAGGATTAATCAATACTTGCCCAAGTCCGCTGACAGGGTCATATTGATTCGTCAGAATCTTAATCTGAAACGGAATAAACATTTTCGGCAATTGACCGATCGCGACATCCGGCCGAATACCTTTTCCACAATATTCGCCATAAATCACGACGCGATCATCGGAATCTAGAGGGAAATTCTCAAGTGCCTCTCGCACATATTCTTTCAAAATGTCGATACGCGATTTATCATGAATCCATTTATAGAATCCATAATTATCTTTTTCTTCCGACAGAACATTATTCCGAGATTGGATCTGAATCTTATTCAACCAAGCATCAAATACCACTGACCCATTTGTTCCATCAACTTTCGGATATGCCCGAAAATTAATAGTGTCCAATGATTTACTGTTATCATAAATCGGCTGATTATTTTCGTCACATTTGCCAGTGAAACGGCACACGTGATTAACTCGATAAACAGCGTCTCGATATTTTTGAATCGAACCGTACTTAATAGTCGCGCTTTTGTTCATTTCAAATCACCTTTTCAAGTTTGAAGAAACCACCCGCGACCTACCGTTTCCAATAAATCGCGGCTCCCATTCAATCATTTCCTATTCAATTATTCGTCATATTCATATCCATCATCATTTTCATATTCATCCTCAAAATCCTCATCATATTCATCATTCGTATAAATCGAAATCTTACCGCCAATATGAAAGTTACCATCGTCATATTCAAAATCAAATGGTTTATCGAAAGTGACCAAATGTTTTTCCCGATCAAAACTGTCATTGAAAAACGCTGATCCCTCTTCAATCAAAGAAATATCAACGATTCCAATAAGACCGGAATCAACACTGAAACCATTATATGTGCCATCACCGAATTTAGTGCCAAACGCAATAACCGGTTTATCTTTGAATTCAATTTGAGGAATATCAAAGCAATCAGAGATTTCAATGATTTTGGACCAACTGTCGGCCTTGCCGTTGTTATTGAAAGCATAGCAAGGATCGCCTACGTAGTAGGTACCGGCCGGGATATTCTTGATGATTTGAGGCGCATTCATAATAACAGTTCCATTCAGAGGAGGTTTCATCGAAACCATATCAGCTTCGATAGAGTAATATTAACCCATCGGTCGGCATTGTAAACAGTCGAAATGTAACGGAGTGTGACTCGTCACTAACGGAATGATACGAAGTGTAAAAAATTCTGAAGCTTACCCGTATAGGCCTGTCCGGGTAGACTCATATACACTCGGGACAATCCGGATATACTCAGGATGACCCAAGATGACCCAAGATGACCCAAGATGACCCAAGATGACCCAAGATGACCCAAGATGACCCAGTAGACTGTACGTAGTAGTTTTGTATGAGATTTGTACTTACCAGTTATTAGCCGGACAGACTCGGGTAGACTCTATCAGGCTCAGGCCCTATTCTGAACGTTTCAGTGCAGGCACTCAAGGCTTTTAGAAAGGTTTTAGAAGGCGCTTCCCGCTCCCTATATTATTCGTCTCACCAACCAACGGGGATTTTAGAAAGGAACCTAGGATTCTATTATACCAACAGACCCGGCGTTGTAAACAGTTTTATATACGAGTGGCACTAAAAATGGTACGAGTGGTAATTTAGTATAAAAAATAACCAAAATGCCCAATCCTCCGACTCATTTTCTATCCAGAATCACACGGGTTCATTTCATCCAATCAGACAATAGATCTATCATCTTCGAGCCGTCTCAATCAAACCGAGTGAACCGGTTCAAACACAAGGCAAAATAAAAGAATCTTCTAACAGACATGAAAAAGCCAAGGATCAATATCGAACCTTGGCCTTTGCTTAGATTAGCTCAGAGGAAACCAGGAAATTACCCGATCCAGTCGAATCATCCGGAATTGCCGGCTTTCAATTTCCCGCAGAGTGATGGTCGTTTCAGTTTCCCGGGTCGATTCTGCAATTTCGAATTCACCAGACATCAGAGCGCCATCCATTTTCAGGAAGACTACTTTCATGGTTTTAAACGACTTCATTTGCTCTTTGCGGGTCTGAATGACACTTTGACGGCCATTATCCATGCCAGTGATCATTTTTTCCAGTGCGGTGGTCAGCGCGTTCATGATAACAGTTCCATTCAGAGGAGGTTTGATCAAAGCTATATCAGCTTCGATAAGATCATAATATCTCACCGGTCGCCATTGTAAACAGTCGAAATGTAAAAGAGTGTAAAAATATTTGATATGCACTCTAAGCGCGCCCATCAGCACAGTGCCAGCACAATCGAACTATGAAAATCTCAATGTCTGGTGAGAAGGTCAATGTATCTATTGTCTCTCGTGAGTCTCAATCAAACCGGTGCATCCGGGTGAATCCGGCCGAATCCATTTGCCATAGACAATAAAAAAGGCCATCAAAAGATGGCCCTGTCAGATTTTGGGTCGATCACTTGCGATCGATCACTTCACCCCACCAGTCGACCGTGCCGTGCTCGTCGCCGCGATGATTCCAGACTTGGCCTTTTTCATCGACCCACATAGTGTCCGACAGCTTGAGCTCACCCGAGGCATTGACTTCGACAATATCGAACCAGTCAGTGTCGCCATTGCCGAATTCGACTTTGACCGAGGTGACAGATTGTGCAGCGTTCATAATCACATTTCCATTCAGAGGAGGTTTTTATCAAAGCTATATCAGCTTCGATAGATTAATAATATCACTCTGGTCGCCATTGTAAACACTAGAAATGTTACTAAATGTTACGGGCGACAAGTCTGCTCGAATTCAAGATTGAGCCGGATTGACCCAGATCAATTAAAAAAATATTTTATTTGCCAGATACAAAAAGAGAAGATTGACCGACCCAATCTTCTCCAGACTTGCCTATTATTTGTCTGGGCCGTCAGCGCCAGACTCGACGGCCGTTCACGCGGGCGGACAGGTGAGGATCAATTTCTTGGCTAATATGCCCAGTGTCGTGATCTTCAATTCCGGTCGGCGTGACGCCATAATAGGCATTCAACATTTGTTTAACTTTGCCATCGTGTTTAACCGACCGAGCATAATCACTTTTATTCAGCCGGTCAGTTTGATTCACGTCGTGTTCGAACATTTTCTGAAGATTGGCTTTATCATTTGCCGCGAAAGTGCTATTGCAAGATTTCAATTCTTCTTTCAATTGATCCGCGGTGAGCTCGGGATTCAGCGCGACGAGAATATTGAAAAGCGCGGTGGCCAAATCTTTATTGAATGCGACAGTTTTGCCTTTTACTTTGGCCGTGAAAACGTCTTCGCCATTTTTCCAGAGGGCGATGTCGAATTCTTTATTGATCATGCCTTTGAATGATCCATCGCGCTTGATGATTTGGGCCGTGTAACCCCAGTTTGCGGTGGTTTGAACTTTGCTGACGCTCATGATAACATTTCCAATCAGAAGAAGCTTCATCAGCTTCGATAAGGTCATAATATCACTCTGGTCGCCATTGTAAACAAGAGAAATGTTACCGAGTGTAAAAGAAACAGTCTCTGGCCACCATCGAGATTGACCCGGATTGACCCAGATCACTCAAAAAAAAATATTTGATCCGCCAGATACAAAAGAGAAGATTGGCCGATCCAATCTTCTCCAGACCTTTTATCAGCGAAATGTTACTTTCTGAACCGGGATGATTCCAGCGCGGAAGCTATCGCCCCAGAGCATGACACCCAGAATGTCGTCTTTCCTGATATTGTTCTGGCAAACGGTTTTCAGTTCACCGTTGATCAGGACGGTATCTCCTACGCGGATGTCCGTGATGTGCACTTCGGAGATAAAGGCATTAGAAGGGAGTTTCATAACAACATTTCCATTAAGAAGAAGCTAGATCAGCTTCGATAAGGTTATAGTAACCCACCGAGCCGCATTGTAAACAGCAGAAATGTTAACGTAGTGTAACGTAGTGCGACTCCGTCGCTACCGAGTGTTACAAGCCGACCTCACGCATCGAAAAACGTGGATCGACTCACACAGAAAAAGCGCAGGCTTTCTAGATAGGTTTGAATCCATTCCAAAACGGGATTCAAATCTCGGCCGTTTTCGTCATGAACGATCAATTTGATATATGCGGCCTTGTTTTCGTCCTGGCCGGTCCGAATGATATAATCGAAGCCGTCTTTTGCGAGGCGTTGAATAATGTGATCACTCACCCGATCAAGAAGAATCTCATGATCAATTTCGTCCTGGGACGGATCAATATAGAATTTTGCTTTAAACATATTTTCCATGGCCGTAATAATCCTCTGCGAGTTAGTGGGAATTATTCATTCGACGCATAAAGTTCACGTCGTTATTAAAGAAGAGGCATTTGGTAATTTCAATCGGGACAAGATTGCCGAAGTCATCGACAAAGGCCATGCAATCACGCATCGTCGTCGTGAAGTGATATTTCGCGGTTTGGCCGATCGGGTGAAGAAGATTCCAAGGTTTCATGACGTTCACGGGATTCATAGCAACGGTTCCAATCAGAGAGAAGCTAGATCAGCTTCGATAAGGTTATAGTAACCCATCGAGCCGAATTGTAAACAGTCAGTTTGTAACGAAGTGTTAACGAAGTGCAGCTCGCTGCTAACGGAGTGCGACTCGTCGCTATCTATCCAGCCAGGTTGAGCCGAGTCAATGGATCCGTGCACTAGACAATGGATCCATTGACCCGAGCAGGCCTCAATCAAACCGAGTGAACCGGTTTAATACCCGCGACTGGCCCGTGCAAAGTTTTCCGCGTTCTTTGCCATGTAATGAGCATAGATCAGCTTAGAGTCCATGCCTAGGGCCAGGCACATATTAAAAACAAAGTGAAGCATATCAATAAGCTCCATGTGCTTCTCAGCAATATCGTCGTCGGTCAGGTTTTCATTCACGGATTCAGCGCGAATGGCAGAATATTTCGACTTCCACTTCTTCCAAGCTGCGCTTCGTTCCGATTCTGGTCGGCTCATACCATGGCATGATTCAATCAATTCTCGGAATTCATCATCGAGCGCCAATTTCTGATCAATCAGAAAATCAATCAATTCACCCTTCGTGTGGATCTGCAGAGGCGGAATGGTTCGTTTCAGCCGTTTAAACAGATCTTCCTGCAAGAGATTCTGTGTGTCCAGCATTTTCTTAAGCGGATCAATAGCTCCGACCATTGATTCATATTCTTCCAAAAAACCCGCGAATTCTTTCGATCGGGTCAGTTCAGCGCAGCTGTTAAATTCAGCCATTAAGAAACTCTCCTACTTGTTTAACATTTTTACGGACGCGATTATAATTGCTCGAAGTGCTCGCAATCCATAGACTGTAAAATAATACAGTCCAATAAGAATAATAAGCAAAAATGCAGTTCTGTTTTGGTTTGATCGAATAGCGTTAAGCAATTCATATCTCACCTTAGCTTTTACGTTTTTGGCTGGAATCTTTTGGGTGCGAGCGGCCATTTCAGAGTCATCCATAATCACAGTAGATGAATAATAACACTTTAGCCGAGATTGTAAACGACTAAAGTGTTATCTTATGTTACCCTAAATTATGGATGGATTGCTATTATTATCGGCCGCTTCTGGCTGGGTGGCAAAAGAATTATAAATTTCGATAAACACGCTTC